>OLNC01000260.1_pt1 | contig 61250 bp, 55 predicted proteins | sample 1672011 | NCBI WGS metagenome assembly OLNC01 (sample SAMEA3136636, study PRJEB25190) | human gut metagenome | biome: human gut; feature: human-associated habitat; material: faeces | place: Austria | collected 2013
GTTATCAAGGTTGTCTGTCTTGCGACAGCTTGTTTACTTTATCACATCTCTTTTTTCTTTGTCAAGCACTTTTTTCAAGTTTTTCAAAGTTTTTCGAACTCTTTCGGATTTCCGAACTGTTCTCAAGATCAGTGATTGTCGGCTCTGTTCAAGCGACTTGCTTACTTTAACACATTTGTTTTAAGTTGTCAAGCACTTTTTTTAATTTCTTTTTTCTTTCAGAAATCATTTTGAATTGTTTCTATTTAAGAAACAATTATTTCCGACAGCTCAACTAATATACCACCAGAATTTCCCACTGTCAACAGTTAATTTCATAATTTGACAAACTTATTTATTTTCTTCGTCCAGATCATGATCCAACTCATTTTCCATCTGCGCCCTGGCTTTGCGAGCAATCCTCGAATTACTGTTCATGATGCTGGCCCTTGTGATCATGCTGTTACCATATTTACTTCGTATCTCATCCATAGCTGCATCCAGTTTCTGGCGTCTTTCTTTATCTGTGGTATCTTCAAACAGTGATAATTGTTCAAAACCATCTTCTGTAAGATTGGTTAAAGCTACTCCGATCAGTCGCAGAGGCTGTCCTTTCCAGAATTCTGCAAATAATTTCTTTGCATTTTTATAAATCTCATCTGTCAGATCTGTTGGATTTTCCAGTTTCATCTGATGGGAGCGGTTTTTGAAATCCAGAGTCCGGAAAGTTACGGAAATACAGGTACATTTCTTTTTCTTACGCCGCATTCTCGTTGCAAGTACATCACACTGCTCCAGTAATACAGGTAATATCTGTTCCATGGAAATGATATCATCATTGAAAGTAGTTTCTACGCTGAAGCCCTTTACCTCTTCTGGCTGGGCACGGACTGGGGAATCGTCAAGTCCTCTGGCATATCTGTATAACTGGTGTCCGGCTTTTTCGCCAAGCAGAGACTGGACTCTCTCTTCCCGTTCATGCGCCAGGTCTCCGATGGTTCTGATTCCTGCTTCTATCAGCTTTTTTTCTGATACTTTTCCGAGAAACAAGAGTTCTCTTACTGGAAGCGGCCACATTTTTACCGGAATTTCGTCTGGAAATAAGGTATGTACTTTATTGGGCTTCTCGAAATCCGAGGCCATCTTCGCCAGTAGCTTATTGGTAGAGATTCCAACATTTACAGTAAAACCAAGATCTCCGTATATCTTATCTTTGATTTCATGTGCCGTTGCAACAGGATCCGGATAAATCAGGGATGTACCCGTCATATCCAGAAAAACTTCATCTATGGAAAAAGACTCCATCACCGGCGCATAAGAAGCACAGATTTTCTTAAATGCTTTGGAACATCGGTCAAAAAGTGCAAAATCACCAGGAATAACCGTCAGATTCGGGCACTTTCTGAGAGCCATTGCCATGGGTTCGCCAGTTTGTATCCCGTATTTCTTTGCAGGAATTGATTTCGCAACTACAATGCCTGTACGCTTCTTCGGATCTCCGCCGATACAGGCCGGAATCTCTCTCAGATCAGGCAGACCCTGTCTCACTCTCCGCACCGCTTCCCAAGAAAGGAAAGCGCTGTTTACATCTATATGAAAGATCAGGCGTTCCATATCAGTCTGCTTTTACTGCCCAGCGCATCTTCGTAGAACGGGCTCTTCCGTTCTGTGCACACTCCTGTGCAGATGGGCGGATCACATCTTTGGCGTAATCAGAATAGATTCCTGCTTTGTATCCCTCTTTGAGAGCTTTCTTTACAAGTTTGTCCTCACCGGAATGGAACGTAAGAATTGCTACACGTCCACCCGGGCGCAGGGCATCTGGAAGTTTTTCCATAAATTCATATAACACTTCAAACTCACGGTTTACATCAATGCGAAGTGCCTGGAATGTTCTCTGGCAGGTTTTCTTGATGGTATCTTTCTTTTCTTTTTCCGGCAGGAAATCCAATGTTTTCTCGATGACCTGGCGCAGTTTTGTTGTTGTATCAATACGATTTCCTCTGCGAATTTCGTCAGTGATCGCTTTGGCAAGTTCTTCACAGTATGGCTCATCAGAATTCTCGTAGAGCATTCCCGCAAGTTCATTTCTTGATATGGTATCCAGTCTCTCTGCCGCACTGATTCCTGCTTCCTGATTCAGGCGGAGATCCAGAGGGCCGTCTACTTTGAATGAAAATCCTCTCTTGGGGTTGTCAATCTGCATGGAAGAAACTCCAAGGTCTGCAAGGATAAAATCGAATCCTCCTACTTCTTTCGCAATTTCATCGATGGTGCAGAAATTCTGAAGTTTCACTGTCAGCATATCTTCACCAAATCCCTGCTCTGCCAGACGTTTCTTAGTCTTATCAGATTCCTCAGGATCTACGTCTGTGGCATAGATATGACCTTTGCCGTTCAGACACTGCAGCATTGCTTTTGTATGTCCGCCATAACCCAATGTAGCATCAAATCCTATCTCGCCTGGCTGAATGTTGAGAAAATCGATAATTTCTTTTACCATAATGGAAATGTGCATTCCTGCAGGGGTATTGCCTTTCTGGATTACATGTTCAATCGTGTCTTTATATTTCTCAGGCTGAAGTTCCTTGTATTTCTCTTCAAATTTCTTTGGATATTTTCCTTTATAACGGACACGTCTTTTGTGCGGTGTCTGATTCTGATTTTCCATAACTGTTTCCTTTCATATCTGTTTTCTTAACAATTATTCTGATTGTATCATATTCGAAAACTACAGTTCAATAGATTTCAATAAATTAAAGCAGCCAAAAACAGCTCTGAAACTTCATCAAAAAGTTCAGAGCTGTTTTTTTGTTGATGCTATTATGGGTTAACAACCAAAATAGTAACATTTATGAAACATATTCTCAATAGGAGGCTAATGGATAAAAATCGGTGTACTGAGAATCGAACATGTAGATGAAGCCTACATCCACAGATAAATAAAGAAATACTTAAGTCAGCCACATAAAAACATCTGCTTCGCTGCCGGCTTATAAACACCCGAAAATTTACTGTTTTTCAAAAGATACATTTCAGTAATTTTCAGGTGTTTTATATTGCTCAGATCTGAGCAGTTTTAACTATTTTGCTGATACTCTTATTCCTGTGTGATGCCTGTTACTTCATATCCGGCTTCTTTGATCACTTCGCGGATCTTATCCTCATCCAGTTTCTGTGGTGCCTGGATCACAGTGGTTCCTTTTTCATGGGAAGAAACTACATCTTCTACTCCAAATGCTTCTTTAATTGCTTTGTTTACATGTGCTTCGCAATGTCCGCACATCATTCCGGTTACATTTACTGTGATTGTTGTCATACCGTTGTTCTCCTTGTTTTCTTTTATATTTTCCTGATCTTTGCGATCATGAATTTCTGTACTGCAGCAGTCTGCATCCTCATTTGTCATGTTTTTGTTTTCTGTATCTGCTGTCACATGAAGTTCTGCCGTATTCTGTTTGATTTTTTTGTCTTTAGATGCATCATGTACTTTGAACAGGTTCAGTCTCAGTGCATTGGTTACTACGCAGAAACTGGAAAGGCTCATTGCCGCTGCACCAAACATCGGATTCAATGTCCATCCGAAAATCGGGATCCATACACCAGCTGCAAGCGGAATACCGATCACATTGTAAAAGAACGCCCAGAAAAGGTTCTCATGGATATTCCTCAGTGTTGCACGGCTGAGACGGATTGCTGCCGGAACATCGCTTAACTGGCTTTTCATCAGTACCACATCTGCCGCATCAATGGCAACATCTGTTCCTGCAACAATGGCGATTCCGATGTCTGCTCTTGTCAGTGCCGGTGCATCATTGATGCCGTCACCTACCATGGCAACTTTTCCTTTTTCTTTCAGAGAACGGATCACGCTTTCCTTGCCGTCCGGAAGTACGCCTGCAATGACTTCATCCACGCCTGCCTGCTCACCGATTGCTTTTGCAGTACGCTCATTATCACCGGTCAGCATAACCACACGGATTCCCATATTCTGCAGTTCTTTTACTGCTCTCGGGCTGTCCTCTTTCATAACATCTGCTACTGCGATCATACCGATCAGCTTTCCGTTCTTTGTAAAAAGAAGCGGTGTTTTTCCCTCTCCTGCAAGCTTCTCAGCCTCTAAGATCAGTTCCGGTGTTATAGATACCTGATTACTGATAAACTTCATACTTCCACCTGTCAGGACTTCATTATTTAAAACTGCACGAAGACCATTTCCCGGGAGTGCCTGGAAATCAGAAACCTCCTGTGTTGTGATCTGCTGCTCCTCTGCTCTTGCAAGGATTGCTTTTGCCAGAGGGTGTTCACTTTTCTTCTCAAGTGCATATGCATAGGTCAGGAGTTCTTTTTCTGAAATTCCCTCTGCCGGAACCAGGTCTGTTACCTGCGGCTCACCCTTTGTGATCGTTCCAGTCTTATCAAGTGCAACAATCTGGATCTTCCCTGCTTCTTCCAAAGAAACAGCTGTCTTAAACAAGATTCCATTCTTGGCTCCCATTCCGTTTCCGACCATGATCGCAACCGGTGTGGCAAGTCCAAGTGCACACGGGCAGCTGATAACCAGAACAGAAATACCTCTTGCCAGTGCGAAACCGAATGGTCTGCCCACAAGTAGCCAGATGACGGTTGTTACAATGGCGATGCTGATAACTGCCGGAACAAAAACTCCGGAAACACGGTCTGCGATTTTTGCGATCGGTGCTTTGGTAGCTGCTGCATCACTGACCATCTTAATGATCTGTGAAAGCGTGGTATCTTCTCCTACACGGGTTGCCTCGCATCTGATAAATCCGGACTGGTTTACTGTTGCAGCGGAGACTGCATCTCCCGGGTTCTTATCTACCGGAATACTCTCTCCTGTAAGTGCTGACTCATTGACTGCACTGTTTCCCTCAAGAATCACGCCATCCACCGGAATATTCTCACCAGGGCGAACTACGAAAATATCTCCTTTTCGTACCTGTTCAATCGGCACTGTGGCTTCCTGGCCGTCACGGACAACAACCGCAGTTTTCGGGGCCAGTTTCATAAGACCTTTCAGCGCGTCTGTAGTCTTTCCTTTGGAACGTGCTTCCAGCATTTTTCCTACTGTGATCAGGGTCAGGATCATGGCTGCGGACTCAAAGTAGAACTCCATCATATAGTTCATTACTGCCGCTGAATCGCCGTCCACCTGTGCTCTTGTCATGGCAAAGAGCGCATAGACACTCCATACAAAGGATGCCATAGAGCCAAGTGCTACCAGTGTATCCATGTTTGGTGCACGATGCCACAGGCTCTTAAATCCGCTGATAAAGAATTTCTGGTTGATGACCATTATAATTCCTGCAAGCAGGAGCTGTACCAGTCCCATAGCAACATGGTTGCCATCGAACCATGCAGGCAGCGGCCATCCCCACATCATATGACCCATGGAGAAATACATCAGCACCAGCAGAAAGCCGATGGATGCGATCAGTCTTCTCTTTAATACAGGTGTTTCGTGATCCTCCAGTGCTTCCTCTGCCACAGAAGCAGATATCTGCTGCCCGGAAGCACCTTTTAAGGATGCTCCGTATCCGGCATCCTGTACTGCCCTGATGATCTCGTCGGAGCTTGCAGTTCCCTCTACTCCCATAGAGTTCGTCAGCAGACTGACGGAACAGGATGTCACACCCGGAACCTTGGATACAGCCTTCTCAACTCTGGCACTGCAGGCTGCACAGCTCATTCCGGTTATGTTGTATTGTTCCATTCTCATTCCTCCTCAAAATTCGTACATCTGAATCCGCACTCTGCATACAATTAATGTTGATATTTGCGAGATGATGTACTTTCTTTCTCTTTCGGCCACTTTACTTCATAAGTTTCTGTAAAGTTGTAACCAGCTCATCGATCGTCTCGTCCTTACCCTCACGGATATCTCGGGCTACGCAGGTGCGGATGTGATTTGCAAGCAGTTCCTTATTAAATGCATTCACTGCCGCATTGACTGCTGCCGACTGGATCAGGATATCATTACAGTACGCATCGTTCTCAAGCATACCAATAATTCCACGGATCTGTCCCTCCACACGTTTGAGACGGTTGATCAGTTTCCTGCGTTCCTTTTCAGAACGGTCTGTATGTTTCCCACAACAGGGACAGGCTTTCTTTTCCTGTGTATCAGCCATATAAATACCTCCTGTCACAATACCCTAATGGGGTATCCTTACAATAGGTACTATATACCCTTATGGGGTATTTGTCAATACCATATATAAGAAATTCTGCAAAAAAAGAGCCCCTGCAGAAAAGTCCGTTGTCTCACTATGTTTTGACAACATTATTTTCTGCAAAAGCTCCGAAAACTATGCTTTATGCACTTTTATGTACTTTTCGTCTGACAAAATAGAAACAAATCACCTGCATGACAATGGTCAGGATCCAGGATGCAGGATAGGAAATAAACAGCACAGACAGAGATCTGTGATTCGGGAAAATTCCGAAGATCCATACAATTCTGGTTCCTACCGTGCCTATTACAGATAAGATCATAGGCACAGCGGAATGCCCCATTCCACGCAGCGCTCCCGGAAACAGATCCATGATTCCGCATAAGAAATACGGTACCGTGGTATACGCCATAATCTCCATTCCGCACTGGATTACCTCAGAATCCTTCGTATAAATCTTAAGGATCTCAGGTCCAAAGAAGTATGCGCTGCATCCAAGGGTCAGCGCCGTAACCACAGAGATGATAATACAGTCGATCAAAACCTTATCCATACGCTTATACTTGCGCACACCGTAATTCTGGCTGGTAAAGCTCATACACGCCTGTGTCACAGAGTTCACAGACATATACAGGAATCCAAAAATATTGTTGGCTGCCGTATATCCGGCCATTGCAATAGAACCAAAAGAATTGACCGAAGACTGCAGCAGCGCATTTGAGAAATTGATCACCGTACTCTGGATACCCGCCGGAATGCCCACCTGAAAAATCTGTTTCAGATAAGCTGTATTGATCTTCAGTTTCGAGAAACGAAGCTGATAGCTGGTCTGTGACCTATACAGACACCGCAGTACAAGGACGCAGGAAATCAGCTGTGAGATTACAGTTGCAATGGCAACACCTTCTACATCCAGATGAAATACGATCACAAGGATCATATTCAGCCCTGCATTCACAACACCCGAAATGATCAGGAAGATCAACGGACGCTTGGTATCTCCCACAGCTCTCAGGATCGCAGCTCCATAATTGTACAGCATAAAGAATGGCATCCCCAGGAAATATATCTTCATATACAGTGTAGACTGCCCGATCACATCCTCAGGGGTATCCATCAGTTCCAGTGCTCCCCTGGAAAAAATCAGTCCCACAAATGCCATGATCACGCCACTGATCAGTGCAAGAGTGATCGCTGTATGAACAGTTTCTGACATCTCTTTTTCCTTACCTGCTGCAAAGAATCGTGCTGCAAGAACATTCGCCCCAAGAGAAATCCCGATAAACAGATTGGTAAACACGTTGATCAGTGCAGTCGTGGAACCTACCGCAGCAAGCGCCACACTTCCGCTGAACCGCCCTACAACAATAATATCTACCGCATTAAACATCAGCTGCAAAATACCAGACAGCATCAATGGTAAGGAAAAGGAGATCAGCTTATCCATAATACTTCCATTACACATATCTATCTCATATTTATTCTGTTTCAAAATCCTCATCCTTTCGTATTTTGGTCAAAAAGCCTGTATTCCGGTTCAACCGCAACACAGGCCCACTCTTGATCTTATTTATTCTTCTGCCAGAGTTCCCATATAATAGAATCCCTTACAGGTATCCAGCTTTACTTTTACGTATTTGCCCAGCATATCCTGGCATCCCGGGAAATGCACCAGAAGGTTGTACTGCGTTCTTCCTGTAAAAATACCCTTTTCCTTGCTCTCTTCTTCCACCAGAATCTCCTGTACAGTTCCCTCAAATCGTGAAGAAGCTTCCCGCCCTTTCTCCTGAACCAGGGAAAGAAGACGGTCAAAACGATCCTTTACCACATCCTCCGGAACCTGATTTTCCATTTTCGCTGCAGGTGTTCCGCTTCTCTTGGAATAGATAAAGGTAAACGCTGTGTCAAAGCAGCTCTTCTCTACCACATCCAGAGTATCCTGGAAATCCTCTTCTGTTTCACCGGGAAATCCTACGATAATATCTGTTGTCAGAGAAATATCCGGTACTGCTTTACGGATTTTCTCCACAAGTTCCAGATATTTTTCCTTATCATAACGGCGGTTCATGATTTTTAAAATACGGCTGCTTCCGGACTGCATTGGTAGGTGCAGATGGTGGCAGACTTTCTTACTTTTCGCCATGGTCTCAATAAGCTCATCAGACAGATCCTTCGGATGGGAAGTCATAAAGCGGATTCTCTTCAGCCCTTCAATCTCTTCTACTCTCTGTAACAGCTGGGCAAAGGTAACTGGGTGTTCCAATGTCTTACCGTAAGAATTTACATTCTGTCCCAGAAGCATAACTTCTGTTACGCCATCTGCAACCAGTCCTTTAATCTCTTCGATAATATCTTCCGGTTCGCGGCTCTTTTCCCTTCCTCTTACATAAGGTACGATACAATAACTGCAGAAGTTATTGCAGCCAAACATAATATTTACACCTGTTTTAAAGGAATATTTACGGTCAGAGGGCATTCCCTCTACGATCTCGTCGGATTCTTTCCATACGTCAATAATCTGTCCTTCTGTATTTAAGCTTCTGTAAAAAAGTTCCGGGAACTTATGGAAATTATGAGTTCCGAATACCAGATCCACGAAAGAATAATCCTTATGGATCTTCTCGATCACTTCCGGTTCCTGCATCATGCAGCCGAAAAGTACGATCTTCATATCTGGTTTATGTCTCTTAATGCTCTTTAAATGTCCAAGGTGTCCGTAAATCTTCAGATTGGCATTCTCTCTGACTGTACATGTATTATAGATTACCACATCTGCGTTTTCTTCTTTCTCCACTTCTTTATAGCCCATTCGTTTCACGATTCCGGCTACTGTATCTGTCTGCAGAGAATTCATCTGACATCCTGCATTCTGGATAAAGAAGCAAGGCTGTCTGTCATATTTCTCCTTAACCAGATCTGTACATTTACTGATATATTCTAACTGTACTTTACTCTCCTGTGTATTGCTCACTCTTTATTTCCTCGTCTTTCTCACTTACATTCTGTTATTTCTGCTTCTTTTCATTCTATTGATCTTCTTTGTTACTATCTGTTCTGTGTACAGTAACAGCGCTCTTTCTATCATACAGAATTTACAGCCGGATGTCAAACAAAAGAAAACTCTGATCTCACATTAATTCAGGGAATAAATATATTCCAGTGGAAGAAGCCGGATTTCCTTTTCATTTCCTGCAGGAAGATCCGGTATCTCGATGGCCAGAGACGGCTGCCGGATCACTTCTGCATAAAACTGCTCCAGGGCCCCCATATCAGGATCCTCCCGTTTTTTCTGCACCTCATGAAAAGCTCCCCGTTCCAGACGATATCCGCTGCATTTCTGCAGATATCTAGCCAGTCTGTAATTCCTCTGATTATAGGCAAAGCCTTTCTCCTGTCTGCAGTAAATGATTCTTCCCCTGGAAAACCCAAATGTCAGAAGCCCTGCACTTTTATATTCCTGAAAAATACTGATCAGCGCTTTCGTTTCATTTTCACTGGCAGGTTCCTGATTTATCCTTCTTCTCTGATAATAATTGGTAGGAAAATTTCTTCCCAGTTCTACCCCTCGTGCATTACAGTTAAATTCCTCCACAGGCCGGTTCTGCATTTTCAGCATCTGCCTGTAAATAGGATTCCTGATCACATTGTAGCCACAGGCTGCGATCTCATATCCATCCGGATTCAGAACAGGGATCAGACAGATCCTGACTCTGTCCAGAAGCTTTCTCACTTCGTAATTCTCATCCATCACCCATCCACATTCGTAGGCCTGACAGTATTCTGCTGCCATATGAAGTAGATATTCCGGCATTATACCGTCTTTCCCTCCGATACCGCTGACACAGAAAATGCAGATATCCCCTTTTCCAATCTCCAGCATGGGAATCATCCTGTCATCATGACTCCTGCCGATCACCCGAAACTGCGCAAATTTCCCATATCTCTGTCCTGTCTCCCACAATGCCAGATATACTTTCTCATATGTACAGGTTTCTTTCACTGTCATGCTCTTCCCCTCCTGCCCAAAAAAAGACAGACCTCTTTCGGTCTGTCTCTTTCGTAATCCATTATGATTCTATTGTTAAAAACTCTTACATTTCTTTTTTACGTCTTCTGACAAGAACATATCCACCGGCAAGGATTGATGCTGCCGCCAGAGCCATCATTGTACCGATTGGTGATTCGTCACCTGTAGATACGGCACTTCTGGCTGTTCCGTTTGCTTCACCTGCATAGGTGGTAGGTGTAAGATAACTGTCGTCTACACTTGTACCATTTGCATCTCCGCCTGTACCGTCTGTGCCATCTGAACCACCCGGAACCGGTGTTCCGCTTACATTGGTAAGAGGTGCTGCCTTGAAGGAAAACTGTTTGGATTCAATCACACCGTCCTGAGATACCCACTCGCTTCCGCTGTAAACCTGTTTCTGGAAGAATACATAGATTGGATATGTCTTCTCTTTCTCTGTATAAATACCCTTCTGGGCACCAATTTTCCATACAGTGTGTCGGTCACCGCTGTCAGGATTGGAAGACATGCTCCAGTATACAGGAACCCATCTTACATCTCCCTCTACAGGATTGGTATTATCTGTACCAGCACCCTTTGCACTGAATTCATAGAAAGTATTCGGATAGAATACCAATGCTTTCTCAAATCCCTGGATCGTACTGTCCTCTACCTTGGCAACATTATGCGGTGCTGAAGTTGGCGTTACAGTCGGGGTTGGAGTATTAGATGCAGGTGGACGATCAGATGCTATCGGCTGGAACTTGCAGGAATGATAATTGTTATTATCCTTCTCACTGATCACTGTAACATAAATGTCAACATCATATTCCGGAAGATCTTCAACCGTTACAGTTGTAACAGTATCTGCATCAATAGCTGTACCGGATATTGTGATCTCAGGGGCCTTCGCTCCTCTTTTTACCCAGTCAACTGAATAAATACCTTTGATATTGGAACGGAATTTAATTCTTACTTTATTGTGTCCGGTCCATTTCATCTCCACACCGGTAACCTTCGCTTTCGTTGGTTTCTCAGTGGGTTCCGGTTTCTCGGTTGGGTCTGGTTTTTCTGGAGGTTCAGCTGTACTGATCAGTGTACCTGTCTCACTCAGCTTGAACTTCTCATCACCTTCATATGTAAACTGTGGCAGAACATCAGCCAGTTTCACATCTTCTACGCCGTCCAGAAGTTCAACTACCTTGACATCAGCTTTCGGAGTTTTCACACTTACTCCTACGGATGAATCGGAAACCACACCGTTTACTTTGATCACGCCGGATTCTGCCAGCAGAACATTACTTGCTACATTAAAGGAATCTTTTACCATGTTTTCGGAGACTTTTACAGTTCCTTTTAAATAAACAGTTCCTTCGCTGTACACACCTGCACCGGAAGCTGCAACATTGCCGGTGATCGTGCCTCCCATCAGATAAACTTCACCATCTGCCATGTTTCTGATCGCGCCGCCGTCAGCAGAAGTTTCATTGTTGGTAAGTGTTACGCCGTCAGATAATCCAAACACGCCACTGTTCACTTCAATAAGAGAACCTTCCACATCCTCTCCTGCACCATCAACTGTAAGAGTTCCTGTGGCAATCGCTGTTCCATCTGTATCTGTCACTGTTCCCCCTGCAATCTGTAAGGTACCGCCGGATACTGTAAATATGCTGGCTTTAAATCCATCTGTACGCTTAATAATTGTATTTTCTGCCGCTGCTACAACCATGATGTTTTTATTTGCAGGTACATCGATCGTTTCATCAATTTCGATCGTACCGGCTATTTTAATATAAACCGGATTCTGGTCAGCTGTGCTGTCCGGAGCATTTGCAAATGCTTCTTTTAAAGAAGTATATGCAGTCTCTCCGATAGCGATGGTTCCCTCCCCCTCACTCTGAGCTGCTGCAGGCTCTTCTTCCGGAGTCTCAGTTGGCTCTGCAGGAGTTTCTGTAGGATCTGCTGCCGGTTCGTCTGTATCTGCAGGAATTTCATCTGCCGGGGTTTCCGTAGGGTCTGCTGCTGGTTCGTCTGTATCTGCAGGAATTTCATCTGCCGGGGTTTCATCTGTTGTATCCGCAGGTGTCTCATCAGACGGTGTCTCGTCTGCTGTCTCAGATGCATCAAACTCTCCGCCTGTCTCTTCACTGGCTGCAGCCACTTCATTCTCTGCTGCAAATGAGGCTGTCGGTGCCATGCCCACGGATAAAGCACCAGCCATCATTAATGCAAAAAGCTGTTTTCTTCTCATTATTTTATTTCCTCCCGTGAATGAGTTATATTCTAAAAACTAAAACTGAAGAAAGTATAACATACCTTTTCAAAAAAATCAAATTTACGGACGAATTTGCCCGTTTCCGTAAATGATATATTTTGTCGTTGTCAGGGCCAGAAGTCCCATAGGTCCTCTTGCATGGAGCTTCTGGGTGCTGATCCCGATCTCTGCCCCGAATCCGAATTCAAATCCGTCTGTAAATCTGGTAGAAGCATTCACATAAACCGCCGCTGCATCTACCTCATCCAGGAACTTCTGGGCATTGGTATAATTATTGGTGATGATTGCTTCAGAATGTCTGGTATTATATTTATTGATATGTGCAATAGCCTCCTCCACAGAAGATACCACTTTTACAGAGAGTATATAATCCAGATATTCCTTTCCCCAGTCCTCCTCAGTGGCGTGTACAGCACCGGGAATAAGTTCATAAGCTGCCTGGTCTGCACGGATCTCCACATGTTTCTCCTGAAGTCTCTTAGCCAGAACCGGCAGAAACGCATCTTTTACTTTCTCATGGACCAGAACCGATTCGCAGGCATTACACACGCCTACCCGCTGGGTCTTGGCATTGATGATAATATCTGCCGCCATCTGCAGGTCTGCTGTTTCATCCACATATGTATGACAATTTCCTGTACCTGTCTCAATAACAGGAATGGTGCTCTGCTCTACTACTGCCTTGATCAGTCCTCTGCCGCCCCGGGGTATCAGCACATCCACATACTGGTTCATCTTCATAAACTCAGCAGCAGTCTCTCTGGAAGTATCAGAAATAAGTTGGATGGCATCCTCTGTCACCCTCTGTTCTTTCAGAGTTGCACGGATGCTGTTTACAATGGCCTCATTGGAATGAATGGCATCACTGCCGCCCTTTAAGATCACAACATTGCCGGTTTTAAAGCATAACGCAAATGCATCTGCTGTTACATTTGGCCTTGCTTCGTAAATGATCCCGATCACGCCCAACGGTACCCGCTTCTGTCCGATCAGCAATCCGTTAGGACGTTTTTTCATTCCGGTAACTTCCCCGATGGGATCATCCAGAGCAGCAACCTGCCGTAATCCTTCTGCCATTCCCTCGATTCTGCTCTCTGTCAGGAGAAGCCGATCGATCAGTCCTTCCGGCATCTGGTTACGTTTCCCCTCTTCCACATCCACTGCATTGGCACGGATCAGTGTCTGTGTATCCTTCACCAGTCTGTCAGCCACTGCAAGAAGTACCTCATTCTTCTTATCAGTGGAAAGATTTCTCATTTCTGTTTCAGCCGCCTTCGCATTCACGCCAAGGTGGTTCAGCATTTCATTCATGTCCCGGTCTCCTTTCCGTCAGTTATGCAAGATAGCATGTTTCCTTTTCTGTTACGATGATCTGCGGGCAGATATCTGTAGGCTCTGTGGGAACCTCCGGTAACATCTGAAAAGAAAACGCGATGGCCACTCTCTCCATCTGTGGATGTTTCTCCAGATAGCGATCATAAAATCCACCACCATATCCGACTCTGTGATTGTTTCTGTCAAAAGCCACCCCTGGCATGATCATCAGTGCCTGCGGCCAGTCAACGATCTCTCCCGATGCCGGCTCGGGAATTCCAAAGTAACCCGGTTCTAGCTGGGAAAAATCTGTCAGCTTATAGAACACCATATCTTTTCCCACGACTTTCGGAACTGCTACTTCTTTGCCGGCTTTCCATGCTTCCTTAATAAGATACTCTGTCACAACCTCATGGTTGTAATCTGCATATACCAGAATGCGGCTGGCATTCTTAAATGCAGGAAGGGCAGTTACTCTCTCTGTGATGGTAAGGCTCATCGACCTTATCTGCTCATCAGTGCGAAGTTTTCTTTCCGCGAAAATCTTTTTTCTAATGTCTTTTTTTGAGTCCATATTTTTCTCCCAGATTAACGATCGTTCCATCGTCCATTTTCACATCAATGTTATCCAGCTGAGAACGCAGGTTCATGCGTACAGATGCAAGATATTCCTTACGAAGCAGTTCCCGCTCTTTCTTCTCTTCTTCTGTAAGTCCTACACTCTTCGCTTTATGTGCAAGTACATTAATACGATCGATCTTTTCGGCTTCCATGGTATTCCCTCCTGTAATTTTTATAATAATTTATCAATAATATCAATCAGATATACTTCCTCTTTGGACTGGCTCACAAACAGCGTTCCGTAATTACGTCCCTCTGTGATCTTATGGATCACATGGAAATCTGCTCCGTTTGCGATCACCATATCTACACCTGCAGCAGATGAGATCTGTGCCGCGGTCAGCTTCGTGGCCATTCCGCCTGTTCCGACTTTGCTTCCGGAAGTGCCTTTTCCCATGTTCAGCAGCTCATCATCCAGGCTCTCAACCACATCAATGAATTTCGCATCCGGATTTGTGTTTGGATCGTCTGTGAAAAGTCCGTCAATATCTGATAAAAGGATCAGCAGATCTGCCTGTACAAGGGCAGCTACTACTGCAGACAAGGTATCATTATCTCCGAATTTCTCCAGGTTCTGAAGCTCATAGGTGGAAATAGAGTCATTCTCATTTACAATAGGAATAACTCCCAGGCTCAGCAGTTCATTAAATGTATTCTGCGCATTCTTGCGGTTAATGTTATTTACCATTGTATTCTTGGTCATCAGTATCTGCGCAGACGGCTGATTGTATTCAGAAAAAAGTTTCTGATAGATCATCATCAGTCTGGCCTGTCCCACTGCCGCACATGCCTGTTTCCCTTTAAGTTCTGTAGGCTTTTCCTTCATTCCAAGTGCCGCAACTCCCGTCGCGATAGCACCTGAAGAAACCAGCACAACATCCTTTCCCTGGTTGCGCAGGTCACAGAGTTCTCTTGCCAACACTTCCAGTTTACGCAGGTTCAGTCTTCCTGTCTCCGGATGAGTCAGGGAAGAAGAACCGATCTTGATCACAATTCGTTTTTTATTCTTAAGTCTTTCCCGGTAATTCATTTTTCTGGTACTCCATATATATTTTTTTCTACAAAATTCCTGCCACAATCACCGTGTGATTCCAAGCTCATCCAGTGCCCTGGCCTGTTTTGCCTCCATCACTGCCGCTTCCTCAGGTGTCATATGATCGTATCCCAGCAGGTGAAGCATGCTGTGTGCAACCAGGAAACAGAATTCTCTGGTTATGCTGTGTCCGTATTCTTCAGCCTGGGCAAATACCTTATCCACTGAAATCATAATATCTCCCAGCAGCAGTTCCCCTGTATCCAGGTCAAAATAAGACTCGTCCTCTTCCACGATCCCGTAATCTGCAGGACTCTCAAAAGGGATCATGGGAAATGAAAGCACATCTGTAGCTCTTTCTATATTTCTGAATTCCGTGTTCACTCTTTTGATCTCTTCATTATCTGTCAGAACCAGATTTACCTGTGCTTCATAGGGACATTCTTCCATATCCAGCACATGCTCTGCCACTTTCTTTACAAGAGCTTCATAGTCGATCCCCAGCTCTCTCTCCGTTTCATAATCTATCTGTATGGTCATCTGTCGTTCCCTCCGTTTCTCCTTCTGGCAGGTCTTTCCGGTTTCTGTTTTTTCTCATATGCATCATATGCCTGAACAATCTGCTGAACCAGCGGGTGGCGGACAACGTCCTTGCTGGTAAGCTGACAGAAACCAATATCATCGATCTTCTTCAGTACCTTCATGGCTACATCCAGACCGGATACCGCATCACGGGGAAGATCCTTCTGGGAAGCATCTCCGGTAATGATCACCTTTGAACCGAATCCGATACGCGTCAGAAACATTTTCATCTGTGCAGGTGTGGTATTCTGGGCTTCATCCAGAATGATAAATGCATTATCCAGAGTACGCCCGCGCATATAGGCAAGAGGTGCCACCTCAATCAGGCCGCGTTCCATATTTTTCGCGAAACTGTCAGCACCCATGATCTGGTAAAGCGCATCATAAAGAGGGCGAAGGTAGGGATCTACCTTGCTCTGAAGATCACCTGGAAGGAAGCCCAGTTTCTCCCCTGCTTCAATGGCCGGACGTGTAAGAATGATCCTGCTTACTTCTTCATTTCTGAATGCAGTAACTGCCATCGCCATTGCCAGATATGTTTTACCTGTACCTGCCGGTCCCACACCAAATACGATCATTTTCTTACGGATCTGCTCTACATACTCTTTCTGACCCAGTGTCTTGGGCTTGATGGGTCTTCCCTGTATGGTATTACAGATAAAGTCTTTATCAATCTCTGTCAGTACTTCATTTCGTTGTTCCATGGCAAGGGAAAGAGCATAATTTACATTCTGCTTCGTGATGATATTGCCCCGTTTCGCCAGAACTACCAGTTCTTCGATAAGTTTTTTCGCAGAAACCGCGCTCTGCTCATTTCCCATTATTTTCAAAATGCCATCCCGTGATATCACAGTGACATTCAAAGTTCTCTCTATCAGCTTCAGATGTTCATCAAACTGACCGAATACATTTGCCTCCTGGTCAGCAGGAACCTCTGTGTGTAATTCAATTATACTGCCTGCCATCCTGTATGTCCTTTCCGTTTATAATTCTATCAGATTTTTATATTGTAACACCTCTTTATCAGTTTTTAAACAAAAAGTTTGAAGTTGATGCTTCCTTCCCTGTTTTTTCTGCGACCAGAAGGGTTCCGCGGGCAGTACAGGCGGTTTTTGATACAGAAATGCGGACATGATTTTCCAGGATCTGTTTTTCTTTTTCCATCAGTTCTCTCTCATAATCCTGAAGCTGTGAAACAGCAAGATCCTTTGCTTCTCTTTCTGTATAAACTCCTGCTGTCTGTCGGTATTTTATCTGTTTCACTTTTCCCAGTGCCAAAGGCAGCCTGAAATTTTCTGTAAGATAAAGAGGGAGTTCCTCAGAATACTTCCGCCAGTCATCACCTTTATGTCCAAAGATTTCCAGATACCACTTTCCCACTTTTACATACCAGCCACTGCTCTCCTCTCCGGTCTTTTTCAGAGTTTTGTTTTTCAGCGGAATTTCTTTATAATATGAAATCTTCCTGGAAATATAAATATCTGCATCTGAATGAACATATTCATACCGCTGGATCTCCTGCTCATCATTCATAATATGGACTTCCCCCGATACCAGCACTTCTCCTTTTTTACAGGTATCTCCCGGTTTTTTTACCGGAACTCCTGAACGGACGATCATCTTCACGATCGTTCCGTCCTGATTGGCGATCAGATCGCAGGGAGTTTCTTCCTGAACTTCCCGTTTCTCTGAAATCCCTTCCTGAATCTCCAGAATCAGCCTGGTTCCTTCTATTCTGGCAGAAACCCAGGTGATTTCCGGAAACTGTTTTCGTACTGCTGCTGCGATCTCACTACAGCTTACAGATGCTTTCGCCATTCCATGACTGACTCCCTGCTTTTCCAGAAATTCCAGGATCTCCGGTTTACTGTTCTGAACATTTCCCTGAATATGAATGTTCCAGATCCTCCCTGACAGGAAAAACAGCAATACAAGTCCAAGTGAAAAGCCTGCAAAAAAAGCCTTCCTTTTTTTGCTTCGTAAAAAAAAGAAGGGCATTCCCTGTTTCTCAGTGACCTGTATATGTACGCCTGTTTTATTCCTGACCGGCCGCAGGCGGAAAAAATCCCGGATCTTTATTCTGGCAGTGATCTGCCCTTCCTTCCGTCTAATATGCTCCATGGAAATATTTCTGCTTCTGCACAGATTTAAAAAACGTTCCAGCTGATTTCCCCTCACCAGAATGGTAACACTTCCGGATAAACAGCGAAAGATTTTTCCCATATTTCTATCCCGACAGTTTCTGCGGAAAAACAGAAGAAATCGTTCCTGTTATCTTCATTTCCTGTGGGGTATACCACAGGATCTCCAGATTTTTCCCGCAAATACTTACCTTTCCCCGAAGAGTCAGAATCACGATCTCTGATTCTGTATATACCAGAATACATTTATAATTCTCGATCAGTGCCTCTGTTGTCCCTGTAAGGGTCACAATGGGTTCACTGTATGCCAGATCTGCCGGAAGTTCCAGTGCAGATACCATCTGTTCCTTCCATGGTCTGTTTTTTTTCATAAAAAAATCCCTCCGGCTTTTCTAACAGTTTATGCCGAGGGATTCTTATGTATGTCTCAGGAACGGAACAGAACCATGGAAAACCACAGGATCGTGTTGCCTCCCAGATTGTATTCCATGGATTCCCGTTCTACGATCTCATTTACTACTACTCCATGGCTTTCCAGACAGGGATGCATTCTGTCCGGAAATCTGCATGGCTTGCCTTCCTTGTAAGCACATTTCTCACAGATATCACAGGACTCTGTAGAGAGGATATAGATTTCATAGCCTTCAGATTGCAGATACTGCCCTACCTTTGTGGTAAGCTCCTCATGTGCATGTCTAGTGGACAGCATTTCTTCCATATTCATAATATCCGAGACTTCTGCAACACTGGAAAAAAATATAGCCTGAGGATAGGATCTGATCTTTTTTTCACATTCTTCCAATGTTCCCACTGCCGGAGGACAGGCCCAGGTGGAATCATATCTCTGGCATTCCTCCCGACAGATCGTCCGGACACGCTGTTCGATTCCTATCCCTTTTGTATCCAGCAGACGATATTCATAAATTGGATACTGGGATATAAATTCTTCAAATTTCTCTATATTCATATTGTTTTCTCCTCTGTCCGGTCATCCTCTACTTATGGTATGGCTCATGATTCATGATCCGGTAGCTTCTGTATATCTGCTCCAGCAGGATCATCTGCATCAGCTGATGAGGAAATGTCATCTTCGAAAAACTGAGTTTATAATCCGCTCTCTGCAGTACTTTCTCACTCAGTCCAAGAGACCCTCCTATCACAAATGCAACAGAGCTGATTCCTGACACGCCCAATTTCTCAATCTTCTCGGAAAGTTCTACTGAATCCAGCATTTTTCCATCGATTGCAAGTGCGATCACATAATCCTGATCACGGATATATTTCATAAGACGATCGCCTTCTGTATCTTTAATCTGTATGTTCAAAGCATCAGATGCCTTGTCCGGTGTTTTCTCATCCGGAACCTGAAAAAAACTCAGTTTACAGTATCTGCCAAGGCGCTTGGCATATTCCGCGATTCCGTCACTTAAATATTTTTCTTTGATCTTTCCAACTGTAAGAATACGAATTTCCATATACTTTATACCTTTTCGTTTCTGTTTTTTACATTTTCTGTCAGCTGCATGCACTGGCCTTTTTTGTATTTTCGGCACAGTTTCCATGACCGTACCTAATACTGCAGATAATACTCTCTGGTTGTAGCCTTGCTGACCTTCCCGCTGTCCGTCACAAGGATTACATTAAGAACATGGTATCCCTCCGGCATGGAAATCGGCCTTTCATAGACAGTGCTGTTCACATCCGGCATGGAATCAAAAGCATAGTACGCAGTACAGCCATCCGGTACTGTTACTTTAATCTTGGTCTTCTTTTCATAATCTCCCGATTTCGGAGATACTTTCGGTGCCTTGGGAATCTGAAGATTGATCACATAGGTTCCCCCTGCCACCTTACTCATGACACCATATTCATTGATGCACACAGCCTTAACTTCTACAGTTCCCTCCTGAAGAGTGATCGGTTCTGTATATTTCTGGCTTTTCTCTGTGGGAATCGTCCCATCCATCGTGTAATAGATCTCCCCGTCATCTGACTCCATCTCCAGACTCTGGACAGACGTATAGGTTCCCGGGGAAAGTTTCACTGTCGGCGGTTCACAGATATATTCTCCACATGCCCGACGGATCTCCCTGCTGCAGTCCTTCAGAAGATCTTCTGCCTCCCGGATCTGACCATTCTCTATCATCATTCGGACCAGAGCCCTGTATACATCCGGTCCTGTCTCTTCATTACCCAGAAGAGGCTTTAAAATGAGAATGGCAGACTCCAGATCTTCCTGTTTCTCCATGATCTGCGACAACAGGATATTCGCTGCTTCATTGTCCGGTTTCTGTTCCAGTGCATCATTCACAGCTTCTATGGCAGATGCATAATTCTCCTGTTCAAACTGTCTCTGGGCATAAGAGTACAATGCCGAAAATGTATGAAGCTGTCTGTAACAGAATGCACCCAGAATGACCGCTGCTGCTATAAGCAGCAGGATGATCTGTTTTTTTCCAGGTTTTCTCAGCCTGAATCCTGTTTTCTTTTTCTCTTTTACGGGCTTTCTCTGCTGCTGTTTCTTCATCTGTGTTTCTACAGAATCGAACTCCCTGACCCACGGGATCTCCGCAAGACAATGGGGGCAATACAAAGAACCTTTTTCTACTTCTTTGTGACATTTAGGACATTTCATAAACCGCCCTCTCTGATATCTTTTCAGAATCAAGCAGATTTCAGACTCCGCTTTGTTACTTAATTGTTTTCCAGATAATTCTGGAATTCCTCCATGGACATAAGAACTTTCCTTGGTTTCGTACCTTCTTCCGGTCCTACAACCCCTGCATCACAGAGCTGATCCATGATCCTGGCAGCTCTGTTAAATCCGATCTTGAACATTCTCTGAAGCATTCCGATAGATGCTTTTTCTTTCTCTATGATAAATTTACCTGCTTCTTCGAAATGTACATCCCTGTCTTCTCCTGATCCACCGGCTGCTGACAACGGAGTATTTACCTGCTGTTCAATCTGTGCATTATACTGAACCCCTGGATTTTTATCTGCCAGAAATTCCACAACATCGCTGACTTCCTCATCTGAAACAAAAGCTCCCTGCAGTCTGGCAGGTTTCTGATAACCCTGTGGATAGAAAAGCATGTCTCCTTTTCCCAGAAGCTTTTCTGCACCGTTCATATCCAGGATGGTACGGGAATCCACTCCCGAAGATACGGAAAAAGCAATCCTGGACGGCATATTGGCCTTGATCAGGCCTGTGATAACATTTACAGACGGACGCTGTGTGGCAATGATCAAATGAATGCCTGCTGCCCGGGCAAGCTGTGCCAGACGGCAGATCGCATCCTCCACTTCTCCAGGTGCAACCATCATCAGATCTGCAAGCTCATCTACAATGATCACGATCTGCGGCAGTTTCTGAGGTGGCTCCTCTCCCTCTGCCACATGCATGGTTTCGATCTTTTTATTATACTCTCCCAGATTACGCACACCGTATTCTGCAAATGTATTATAACGGTTTGTCATCTCCGTAACTGCCCAGTTCAGAGCACCAGCTGCCTTCTTTGGTTCTGTAACTACAGGAATGAACAGATGAGGAATTCCATTATAGACACTGAGTTCTACCACCTTCGGATCGATCATGATCAGTTTTACTTCTTCCGGTTTCGCCTTATACAGAATACTGATGATCAGTGTATTGATACATACGGATTTACCGGAACCCGTGGCTCCTGCGATCAAAAGGTGAGGCATTTTCGCAATATCTGCCACCACTGTTTTACCTGCAATATCTTTTCCCACAGCAAAAGAAAGCTTCGATTTCGCCTTCTGGAATTCTTCAGACTGGAGCAGATCCCGAAGCATAACTGTACTGTTTTCCTTATTCGGAACTTCGATTCCCACAGCAGCCTTGCCCGGGATCGGTGCCTCGATCCTGATATCCGGAGTAGCCAGATTCAGTTTGATATCATCAGCCAGGCCTACGATCTTGCTGACCTTCACTCCCATTTCCGGCTGAAGCTCATAACGGGTAACCGTAGGGCCGCAGCTTACATTGGTAACTGTTACATTTACTCCGAAATTATGTAAAACCTCCTGCAGTTTCTGTGCTGTCTTTCTCAGATGCGCATCAGAATCTCCCTGGGACTTCCCACTTCCTTTTTTCAGAAGATTTAACGTAGGAAATTTATATTCTTTTTTTACGGCTGTCTCCTGCTGGCTGATCTCGTGCTGGATATTTACAATTCCGTTTTTGATCTCTGCTTCAGAAGATTTCGGATTCTTCGAAGGCTGCCGCGGTGCCTTCTCCTGCTGAAAAGGGGGCACTTCCTCCGGAATATCTGTCTCTTCCTGAATCTCAGGTTCCACTTCTGCCTCCGGCTGGATCTGCTCAGCCCGATGGATCTCAAAATCCATGGCAGGCGGCTGGGAAGCTGCTGCCTCCTGTTCCTCTGTTACCTGTGTATCTGCTGTTTCTTTTTCAGCTCTTCGCTGTTTCTTCTCTGTTTTCTTTCTTTTCTTCGGTGCTTCTTTCTCTCCGTAGCCGGTGAGCTTGGTTCCTTCCAGAAATCCACCTTTCATCTTTCTGGCTTCCTGCGGATCCAGCAGAAAATCATCATCCCCTGCCAAAAGTTCCTTCTCATCCTCGGCAAGTTCTGCTTCCAGCTTACGGATCCGTTCTTCTCTGCGTTCCTCTCTTAACTGCTGTCTCTGCTGTGCTCTGGCTTCTTTTCTCAGTCTGCGCTCCGGCTGTCCTTCCTGATAACGGGCACGGCCATTTTTAACCAGATCAATGATCTTTATTACGATCATTGTGACGAAATCCAGCAGGGAACGCTGTGTGATTATGATCATGCATACTACAAAAGCAAGAATAATGATCACATATCCCCCTACTGTTCCAAACGCAGATGTGATTGAAATGCAGATCGCGCCTCCGATCAGTCCGCCGCCACTTTTATAATCTGCACTCAGGGCAAAATAATCCCCCAGTGTTGTACTGGATATATAGCCATCTGTAAGAAGCTGTGCAGCCCCACACATGAAAATAAACATCACTATTACTGCCGCTATCTTCTTATATGCCAATCTGTTGGTCTTATTGATAAGTAGAAATGCTGATCCCATAAATAAAAGAATCGGAAAAATATACGCCATCAGCCCAAACAGCCCAAATCCGAAATTGCTGATCGCACTTCCTACGAATCCACCCAGTCCCAGATTGCTTGCAAATAAAATAATACAGGCTGCCAGAAGCACAAAGATAATGATTTCTGTCTGAAATCTCCCTGTTTCCTGCTGAATACTCCAATCCTGCGCATCCCTGGTTTTTCTTTTCCTCTTCGCATTTTTGGTATTTCTGCTTTTCGATGCTGCCATTTTAAGTCTCCCCTCCTGTTTTCATGCACCCTGTCATTTCCCAGGCATGCATCCCCTTACAATACAAAATTCACAGCCAGAGTCACTGCACCGGCTACAAAAGAATAATATGCGAAATTACGCAGTTTCGTCTTCTGTGTCATCTGCAGCATAGACCGGATCACGAAGCATCCCACAAACCCTGCAATGACCATTGCAAATACAGAAGCGAATCCCAGGCCTATAGTCATCTCCGAAGCTCCGAAATATTTCACCTCAGTAAAAAAAGCCCCTACGATCGCAGGAAGACTCATAAATACAGAAAATCGCACTGCAAATTTACGGCTGTATCCGCACAAAAGCGCTGCACATATAGTAAAGGCCATCCTGGAAATTCCAGGAAATACTGCAAGTCCCTGACAGATTCCGATCCACATCGCAGTATCGTAAGAAGCCTCTCTCGGTCCTTTCGTTCCTCCTGATCTGTTCAGGTCAGTGACCAGAAGAAGTACCCCTGTGATCAGAAAACCAATTCCCGGAAAAAAGGAAGAATCAGCAGCCAGCACTGCCAGTCTGGAGGATACAAGTCCCAGACATACAGTAGGGATCATAGAAATTACAAGCAGGGCCGCAAATTTACGGTAGGTACCCGTAACAATCCTGGCATAATTCAAATGTTTTCCTGTTTTCTTATTGTGAATAAAAAGATTTATATTTCCGATCACATCCAGAAACATCTGGAGCAGTTCAATACCGATCTGTTTCAGATCTTTTTTAAACAGAAATATAATGGCTGCCGCAGTTCCCAGATGAAGCATTGCCTCTATCAGAAGTCCTGTGTCATGTCCGATTCCGAAAAGCTGTTCCGCCACACATAAGTGTCCGAAACTGCTTACCGGGATAAACTCTGTAACTGCCTGGAACACAGCCAGCAAGATCAAATATAATACTATCATAAGTCAGATTCCTTTTCCTGTATACTATCTGGGTTATTATAGCACAATTAAATCTGGTTTACAACCGCGAAACCAGATCTGTCAGACAGGCAGAGGCAAAAAAATCCCTCCCATTTCTATAAACGGGAGGGATATAACTTTTTATCAGTTTTATTTATTTTTCAGATATTCATCGATACCTCTGGCACCAGCTTTACCTGCACCCATAGCAAGGATAACAGTAGCTGCACCTGTAACAGCATCACCACCGGCATATACGCCGTCTTTGGATGTCTTACCTGTTTCTTCTTCAGCAACGATACATCTTCTCCTATTGATCTCAAGACCTTTTGTTGTAGAAGAGATCAGCGGGTTCGGAGAAGTACCAAGAGACATGATAACTGTATCTACATCCATGTCATACTCGGATCCTTGAATCTCAACCGGGCGACGTCTTCCGGAAGCATCCGGCTCGCCAAGTTCCATCTTGATAACCTTCATACCTTTTACATGACCGTTCTCATCAACAAGGATTTCCTTCGGGTTTGTAAGAAGATCAAAGATGATTCCTTCTTCTTTCGCATGATGAATTTCTTCTGCTCTTGCAGGAAGCTCTGCTTCACTTCTTCTGTATACGATATGTACTTCAGCACCAAGTCTTAAAGCTGTTCTTGCTGCGTCCATAGCAACGTTACCGCCACCTACAACTGCAACTTTCTTGCCAGCTGCGATCGGTGTATCGTAAGAATCATCGAAAGCTTTCATCAGATTGCTTCTTGTAAGGTATTCGTTAGCAGAGAATACGCCGCTTGCATTCTCACCCGGGATACCCATGAACATTGGAAGTCCAGCACCGGATCCAATAAATACAGCCTCAAATCCTTCGTCTTCGATCAGCTGATCGATAGTTGTGGATTTACCGATAACTACGTTAGTCTCGAATTTAACACCTAATTCTTTAACCTTTTCGATCTCTTTCTTAACAACTTTCTGTTTCGGAAGACGGAATTCCGGAATACCATAAACAAGAACACCGCCGAGTTCATGAAGAGCTTCGAATACAGTTACATCATATCCTGCTTTCGCAAGGTCACCTGCGCAGGTAAGTCCGGATGGGCCTGAACCGATCACTGCAACTTTATGTCCGTTCTTAACTTCTGCTCCTGCAGGTTTGATATCATGTTCCAGAGCATAGTCAGCAACAAATCTCTCCAGCTTACCGATAGAAACGGCTTCCCCTTTGATTCCGCGAATACATTTACCTTCACACTGGGACTCCTGAGGACATACACGTCCGCAGATAGCCGGAAGTGCGGAAGATAATCCGATCACTTTGTATGCTTCTTCAATCTTGCCTTCTTTAATCTGTTCAATAAATCCAGGAATATTTATGGATACCGGGCAGCCTTCTACACATTTCGGTTTCTTGCAGCCTAAGCATCTCTGTGCTTCTTCCATTGCTTCTTCCTGATTGTATCCAAGACAAACTTCTTCAAAGTTTGTTGCACGCACCTTTGGATCCTGTTCTCTTACAGGAACTTTCTTTAACATCTTTGCATCTGCCATTACTTGTCACCTCCGCACTGTCCGCATCCACCGTGGTGGGTATCGCCTTCCTGAAGCTTCAGTAATGCACGGCCTTCTTCGGTCTTGTACATCTGGCTTCTCTTCATAGCCTGATCGAAATCAACGAGATGTCCATCGAATTCCGGTCCGTCTACGCAGGCAAATTTGATCTCATCGCCAACCTGAAGACGGCATGCTCCGCACATACCAGTTCCGTCAACCATGATCGGGTTCATGCTGACAATTGTATGAATGCCAAGTTTCTTAGTCAGAAGACAGACGAATTTCATCATGATCATAGGTCCGATCGCTACACAGACATCATAATGTTTGCCTTCGTTTGTTACCAGATCTTCAAGAGTCTTGGTAACCATACCGGAACGTCCGTAAGAACCGTCATCTGTTGTTACATACAGATTGGAAACGGAAGCAAGTTCTTTCTCAAGGATTACCATATCCTTTGTCTTGGAACCAAGGATTACGTCTGCTGTGATTCCGTGCTCATGCAGCCATTTAACCTGTGGGTAAACAGGTGCTGTACCAACACCGCCGGCAACAAATACCAGTTTCTTCTTCTTTAATTCTTCGATATCTTCGTTTACAAACTCGGATGGACATCCAAGAGGTCCTACGAAGTCACGGAAAGAATCTCCGGCTTTTAATTCGGACATCTTGATAGTAGATGCACCGATCTCCTGGAATACAATTGTAATTGTTCCTTCTTCACGATCGTAGTCACAAATAGTAAGCGGGATTCTCTCGCCCTTCTCGTCCATCTTTACAATGATAAATTGTCCTGGCTGACAATGGCTTGCAACACGCGGTGCGTGTACAACCATAAGATGGATCTTAGCTGCCAGTGTCTCAGCTTTTAAAATCTTATACATGGTTTTCCTCCTCGCAAATAATAAACCTCTAATAATAATACGCCAAAATATGACATATGGCAAGGGTTGTTTTTAAACATGTACAAGTTTTTTGCGTTTACCTGAACCAACTTTTCCAATTTATTACAATATTCTGTATCTGCTTTACGGACAGATGTATTTGTCAGATAATCACTTTCATTGATTATTTTTATCAGCTGATCTGTTTTTTACTGTTCCTTCCATTCTCATTTTTTTCTATCAGTTCGTACAACTTTGCCAGTGCTTCTTTAATTCCGCCAACTTCATCAATCAGGCCTTCTTTTACCGCATCTTTTCCCTCAAGCATAGTCCCCACGTCTTTCACAAGTTGTGTGGTATCCAGCATCAGTTCTTCCAGACGCTGCTGGGATGCCCTGGAATGTTCTGAGATAAATGTGGTAATCCGATCCTGGATCTTTTCCATATTCCTGTATGTCTGGGCAACTCCGATAAACATTCCGCTAGATCGTACCGGATGGATCACCATAGTCGCACTGGGCACTACGAAAGAATAATCTGCCGAAACCGCCATAGGAACGCCGATAGAATGTCCGCCCCCCAGAACCAATGAGACAGTTGGAATACTCAATGATGCGATCATCTCTGCAATAGCGAGTCCCGCTTCCACATCTCCCCCAACTGTATTCAGCAGGATCAACAGACCTTCAATTTCTTCATCATCCTCAATGATCGCAAGTTTCGGCAGAACATGTTCATATTTCGTTGTCTTGGAATGAGACGGTGCAGATTCATGCCCTTCCACTTCTCCGATAATTGTCAGAAGTTCCACTTTATGCTTTCTGGAATTACTGTCCAGAACCACCTGTCCCATTTCTTTGATCTGTTCATTCTGTGTACCTTCCTGTTTTAATTTCTGTTCTTTTTCTGTCTCACCCATAAAAAACACCTCCAAGATTTTGCTCCTGGAGGTATTATGTTTCGTTTATAAAAATATATGCATATTATTTCTTTAATTCTGCTTCCACTTCTTCACGTGTCGGCATTCCTGTCTGTGCTCCAAACTTCTCTGTGGAAAGACTTGCTGCTGTATTTGCGAAACGAAGCGCACTCTCCAGATCAGCATTCTCTGCAAGCATGGTACAAAATGCACCGTTTAATGTATCTCCGGCTCCTGTTGTATCTGCAACTTTTGCAGGACGAACCGGTACATGAACGATTGTTCCATCTTTCTTTGCTGCTGCCACACCATCAGATCCCAGTGTGATCACAAGTTTCTCAGGATATGTTTTCAGTAAGTCCTCTGTGTTTGTATCTGCACCGAATAAGATCTTAGCTTCATGTTCATTTGGTGTCAGCCAGGTGATCTTCTCCAAAACTTCTTTCTTTACTTCTCTTGCAGGAGCTGGATTTAATACAACTTTAATTCCATTTTCATGGCAGATATTTACTACGTATTCTACAGTTTCTGCCGGAATCTCATGCTGCAGAACCACATAATCTGATTTCAGCAGTTCTTCTTTAATGCTATCAACATACTCACAGTCAACCTTGCCATTGGCACCTGCAACTACAATGATCGTATTATCATTCTCACCTACTGTGATGATCGCCAGTCCTGTAGGTACTCCTGAAAGTTTACGGATATTTCCTGTTTTGACCCCGTTCTTCGCAAGATTATCGATCAGCTCCTGTCCATGTGCGTCATCCCCCACGCATCCGAACATTTCCACTTCTGCTCCCAATCTCGCCATTGCCACTGCCTGGTTCGCACCTTTTCCTCCCGGGATATAGCTCAGAGAATCTCCGTGAAGAGTTTCTCCTTTAAGAGGAATTCTGTCTGCTGTCACAGTCTGATCCATATTGATACTGCCTACAACTGAAATTTTCATGTTTGTGTCCTCCTTTGTGATAGATCTATCACTTCAATACATTATATTCATTTTATTACATCACAAAAATGTAATTTCTGTCAATGCATTTTCGCCATAAAATACACAAAAAACAACAAAAAGCAAAAAAGGACAGGAACCGTCCGCTCCGGGCAAAACAGTCCTTGTCCCTATGATTTCTATATCAGCACTCTTTCCCTGAAGATCATTCGTTCCAGTTCGTCCAGACGTCAGTCACGTCGTCGTCCTCATCGAGGAGATCCAGTGTTCTCTGAAGATCCTTAAGAGCCTGCTCGTCTGTAAGGTCTACATATGTCTGAGGGATCATGGCAACCTGTGCTTCTGCGATCGGTGCGCCGGATTTCTCAATTTCCTCACGTACTGCACTGAAATCATCCGGTGCTGTAAGTACTTCATAGCTGTCCTCTTCTTCATTGAAGTCCTCTGCTCCTGCATCCAGGGCAAGCATCATCAGTTCGTCTGCATCCATCTCACATTCTTCTTTATCAATGATGATCTGGCCTTTCTGATCGAACATGTAGGATACACATCCCTGTGTTCCGATGCTTCCGTTACCCTTTGTAAATGCATTACGTACATTACCAGCAGTACGGTTTTTGTTATCTGTCAGAGTTTCAACGATGATGGCAACACCGTTTGGTCCGTATCCTTCGTATACAGCCTTTTCATAGTTATCAGCAGAATCAGCACCTGCCGCTTTCTTGATACCACGCTCAATAGTATCATTCGGCATGTTGTTTGCTTTTGCTTTTGCAATTACATCACGAAGTTTGCTGTTATTGTTCGGGTCCGGACCGCCGGCTTTAACAGCCATAACCAGCTCACGTCCGATCACTGTAAAGATCTTACCCTTTTTAGCATCGTTTTTCTCTTTCTTATGCTTAATGTTCGCAAATTTTGAATGTCCTGACATCTTTCTTTCTCCTTTTGTTTATAATTACTTATTATTTTTATCCTTCTCTGCTCTCACCTTTCCGATGGTCTTGTTGCCAATAGAAAGAATGGTGAAGCAGTATCCGTTTGCTTTAATTGTAGTATCAATGTCCTTTTTCGTCGGAATATGTCCCAGAATACTGGTCAGATATCCGTTCAGAGTTTCAAACTCCACATCGCCGAAATCCACATCCAGTTTCTCTGCTACGTCTTCCAGATAAGCCAGTCCGTCAATGATCAGGCTGTTATCCTTCTGGGCACGGATCGTGATCTCATCCTCATCATATTCATCAAGGATATCTCCTACGATCTCTTCCAGAATATCTTCCATTGTAACGATCCCTGCTGTCTGTCCATATTCATCTACCACCACAGCCATGTGAATCTTCTTCGCCTGCATAGTATGGAAAAGATCCCCGATTCCTCTTGTTTCAGGGATCAACGCAGCCTCTCGGATGATCCCGGGAAGCTCTTTCAGAGGCTTGAATTTCGCCCATGGATTCTGCGTCATGAATTTCAGTGCATCCTTATAATGCACGATTCCCTTTATATTGTCAATATTTTCCTCGTATACCGGATAGCGGGAATTTCCCTCCTCCAGCATGGTATCGATCATATTTTTTAGCAGAACCTCTTCATCAAAAGCCACCACATTCTTCCTGTGTGTCATGATATCATGAGCCTCTGTCTCATTAAAGGAAATGATATTCTGGATCATCTCAGCCTCATTTTCCTCGATAACGCCCTGTTCATGAGCCTCATCTACAATAGAAATGATCTCCTCTTCCGTCACTGCCGTTTCCTTACGGTCGATCTCCACCCCGAAAGGAACCGCTGCAAGCCTGGCGATCCATGTAATAAACACGGTAACCGGATTGAGCACCATTACCCAGAAATTCACCAGTTTCAGATATCTGTAAGCGTATTTTTCCGGATGATAGGTACCTACCCTGCGGAAAGTAAGGATTCCAAGACCTGCAAGAAGGATCACACCCACCGCAAGAACCAGAACCAGTGCAGGCGTATGTTTTATGTATGGATGAAAAGCATCCACCACACATGGTACCAGAAAAGTACCAAAACAGATTCCGGACGCCATGACGATCAGCGGGATCGCATTGACAAACTGCGCCGGCTTATCGATCAGGGCAAGAAGCTTCTTCGCATTCTCATCTCCTTCATCCGCCCGTTTCTGTGTATCACTCTCGCTTATATTCCTTACTGCCGCGGAAAATCCATAAAAAATTCCATTGAGCCACAACAATAACAGTAAAATCAACAGGCCCCAGAGGGGCATACTACTGCCATCTTCCATTTGTATCAATCAGTCTCCTTTGTAATAAAAACGCGTAGTTACTGGTAAAATATATCACTTTATCCATTATCCGTCAAGGTCAAAAAGTCAGCTCCAGGCTGATCTCAAGGGCATGGTTGACCTTATCCAGCATTACATCATCCAGGTGACATACTTTATCTTTCAGCCTTCTTTTATCAATGGTACGAAGCTGTTCTAACAGGATCACAGAATCTTTCTCAATGCCATAGATTCCCGCATCGATCTCAATATGTGTCGGCAGCTTCGCCTTATTCATCTTTGAAGTAATCGCTGCACAGATCACAGTGGGGCTGTGTCTGTTGCCCACATTATTCTGTATGATCAGTACCGGGCGGATCCCGCCCTGTTCACTCCCTACCACAGGACGGAGATCTGCATAAAATATATCCCCTCTTTTAATTACCACACAATTCACACTCCGATTCTTTTCAGGCTGTATCCGCCTTGTTTTAAGATAAGTATTTCCATCTTTTTCTTGTGTATACATGCGTGGTTAAAATATTGCTGTTTTTAGCTGTACTCTTCGGTTTCTCTGCCGTCTTTTATATAGATCCGCGGAACCCTGGTGCTGATATCACAGGCAAACTCATAAGAGAAACGCCCGGAAAGTTCTCCCATCTCATCCATACTGATAAACTCATCCCCGTCTCTTCCGATCAGGGTAACCTCATCTCCCTTGCACACATCCGGAATATCTGTCACATCCACCATAAACTGGTCCATACAGATTCTTCCCAGGATCGGTGCTTTCTGTCCATGGATCAGTACCCATCCCTTATTGGAAAGCTGTCTCGGATAACCATCTGCATATCCTACCGGAACAGTTGCAACACGAAGTTTCCTGTCTGCTGCGAAAGTACCGCCGTAGCTGATGGCAGTTCCAGGTTCCACGTCTTTCACATAAGTTACATGGCTCTTCAGCTCCATTACCGGATCCAGCCTTACGATATCTGTCTCAACCTGGGCAGACGGATAAATACCATAGATGGTAATTCCCGCCCGGACAATGCTCAGATTCGCTTCAGGCACACGAATGATCCCTGCACTGTTGGAACAGTGATGTAAAGGGATCTCCACTCCCGCTTCTGCCACACGTCCGGAAAATTCCTGATATCGTTCCAGCTGCACCATGGCAGGACTTCTGTCGTATTCATCTGCCCTTGCAAAATGAGTAAACATTCCCTCAATCTCCAGATTCGGAAGTGCAGCGATCTTTCTGATCTCTTCCACGCTCTCCGGTATATCCGCAAAACCAATCCTGGTCATTCCCGTATCCAGTGCGATGTGAATATGTACTGTTTCTCCCTGACTGACAGCCTCTGCGGAAAGCTTTCTGGCTTCCTCATATTCGCAGACTGCAGGACGTATATGATTTCTCACAAGCTCCGGATAATATTCATCAAACACAATTCCTAGGATCAGGATCGGTTTCATCACACCTGCTTTTCGAAGAGCAAGTGCCTCTTCTGCAGTAGCTGTGGCAAATCCCCATATATAATCATAATTCTGGATCAGATGAGCGATCTGAACAGCCCCATGTCCATAGGCATTCGCTTTGACTACCGCGATCATTTTTGTATCCTGCGCAATGTTCTTTCTCATCTCGTGGAAATTATGTTCCACTGCATCCAGGGAAATCACTGCTTTCACTCTGTTACATTTTTCCATCATCCATATCGTCCTTTATTCTCAGTATTTCCGGTAAAAACCGGATAATGTCCCTTGCGGTCATTCCTCTTTTTCCACATACTTCTGCTGCCCTGTCTCCTGCAAGTCCGTGAACAAAAACTCCCAGCGCTGCAAGCTGTACCGGAGGAATCTTTTTCTCTGCTGAGAGATACATGCAAAGCACTCCCGCCAGCACACCGCTTAACACATCGCCGCTTCCTGCAGTGGCAAGCCCGGCATTCCCGGACAGGTTCAGATAGGTTTCCCCTGAAGGCCCGGCAGTTACTGTACAGGCATCCTTCAGAACACAGACAGTACCTGTTTCTTTTGCATATTCATATGCGGTTTCCATCAATGCATCCTGGATATCACTGATCATTGTTTTATTCAGGCGGCTCATTTCCCCGATATGAGGAGTCAGGATCACATTCTCACCCAGATATTTCTTCCATTCATCATGGACTGAGAGAAGATTCAGGCCGTCTGCATCCAGGATCACCGGTCTGCCGCATTCTGCTGCATAGGATAAAAACCACTGTGCGCGTTCTCTGCTCCGGCCGGATACTCCAAGTCCGGGACCGATCACCAGAACATCACACCAGTTCAGCATCTGTCTGTTCTGCTCTTCATTAAACTCGCAGGATACCATCGCCTCCGGGAGCAAAGTCTGCAGAGAGATTCGATTCTCCTCCACAGTCTGGATCTTCACCATTCCCGCCGAACATTTCAGTGCCGCTGCAGCACTTAAATAAGCAGCGCCGCACATCCCCGGTGATCCCACTACCAGAAGGACCTTGCCAAAAGTCCCCTTATTTCCATAAGGCAGTCTGGGCGGCATCAAAGACAGATCCTCTTTTACCAGATAATGTACCTGCAGTTTCTGTTTCGGCTCCGGATAGATTCCGATATCTGCAGTAATGATCTCTCCTCCCAGCATACGCCCCGGATAAAAGCATAAACCTCTTTTCCGGAATGCAAAGGTTACCGTAAGATCTGCCCGGAATGCAGTTCCCATCTCAAATCCGGTATCTGCATTGACACCGGAGGGAATATCTACAGCCACTTTAAATGCATCTGCCTCGTTCAGTTCCCGGATCAGCTGGGCATAGCTGCCTTCCACAGGACGGGCCAGCCCAACCCCGAAAATGGCATCTACTATAGTAGTATATTCATCAGTTCTTAAGTTATGCTCCTGTAAAACACCATAGTATCTGGCTGCCTTTAACTGACATTTCGTTTCTTCTGTCATCCTCTCTTCTTTTCCCGCCAGATAAAAACAGGTTTCTATCCCGGCCAGATGCAGAAGCCTGGCAATTGCCAGCCCGTCTCCACCATTATTTCCGCTTCCGCAGACTACCAGGATTCTTTCCCTGCTTTCATTTTTCAGCCGCTTTCTGAGCTCTTCTGCAGTCTTTAATGCAGCTCTTTCCATCAGCACCAGTGACGGGATTCCTGCTGTTTCGATGGTATTTCGATCCAGTGCTTTCATTTCACAGGCAGTTACGATCTCCCTCATTTTCTCACCTCTCATTGCATAAACCCCAATTTATATGTAAGTATACACCCTTTTTCACCAAAAGAAAAGCTGTGATCGGATAAGATCACAGCTTCTTCGCTGTCATTGTGTTACTGTTCACTTCGTTCTCAGCACCAATTATTCCATAGCTTCATGCTCTTTTCGATACTCGCTGAGATTGTAGGACAAGGTCATAAGGCTCTCAGACAGATGTACATTCTCTACCATAACGTCCTCTGGTGCATCCAAATCAATATGTGCGAAATTCCAGATTGCTTTAATACCGTTTTCAATGAGGATCTTCGCCATTTCCTTTGCTTTGTTCTTCGGAAGAGTGAGCACCGCAATTTCTACCTCATTCTCCTTCAGAAACAAAGGCAGGTCACTGAGCATCTGAACCTCAATCCCGCGTACTGCAATTCCTTCCAGTACAGGATTTACATCAAAAATACCAACCAGTTTAAATCCCCGTTTCTCAAAATCTACATAATTCGCCAGTGCCTGTCCCAAATTACCCGCACCCAGGATAATCATAGGATGCACTGTGTCCAGACCCAGTATCTTACCGATTTCCGTATATAAATAACGTACATTATAACCATAACCCTGCTGACCAAAACCGCCGAAATTATTTAAATCCTGACGAATCTGGGAAGCTGTCACATGCATTTTCTTACTGAGATCATTGGAAGAAATTCTCTCTACATTCTCTTCCATCAATTCACCAAGATAACGGTAATAGCGAGGCAGACGTTTGATGACCGCTTTTGAAATCTCCTTAGCTTCCACAAATTTTCCCTCCTTATTTATCTATGTCAATTATACCGAAATGTTATTTTATTGTCAAATTGATTTTGTACCTTTTAAACAATTCCTGCATATATTTTTTATGAATTTTCGATTTATGCTTTTAAAAGCCTCCGGATTCCGTTATAATGGTATGCGGTTCGCAATACTTCAAGAAAAATAATTACTATATCGGAGGAATTTGTATGATCTTATCATGTCAGAACATCTGCAAATCCTTTGGCGAAAAGGTGATCCTTCAGGATGCCAGTTTCCATATAGAAGACAGAGAAAAAGCCGCACTCATCGGCAATAACGGAGCCGGTAAAACTACCCTGCTCCGTATTATCATGCACGAGCTTTCCCCTGATTCCGGCAATGTGGTACTCGCCAAAGATAAAAATATCGGGTATCTTGCCCAGTATCAGGATATCCACGGTCACCATACCATCTACGAGGAGCTGATCTCCACCAAGCAGCACATCATCGACATGGAGAATCGTCTGCGCAGCATGGAACAGGAAATGAAATCAACCACAGGCGAGGCTCTGGACAGCCTGATGAATACCTACACCAGACTCAGCCATCAGTTTGAACTGGAAAACGGATATGCTTATAAAAGTGAGATCATGGGAGTATTAAAAGGCCTCGGCTTCACAGAAGAAGATTTCCCACGCCAGATCGAAACTCTTTCCGGCGGCCAGAAAACCCGTGTAGCGCTGGGCAAACTTTTGCTTTCCAGCCCGGATATCCTTCTCCTGGATGAACCTACCAACCATCTGGACATGGAAAGTATTTCCTGGCTTGAAACCTATCTGCTCAACTACCCGGGAGCTGTATTTATCGTTTCCCACGATCGTTATTTTCTGGACAAAGTTGTAACAAAAGTCGTGGAGATCGAGGCCGGTACCATGCGCATGTACAGCGGCAATTATTCTGCCTATGCCCTGAAAAAAGCCCAGCTTCGCGATGCCCAGTACAAGGCTTACCTGAATCAGCAGCGGGAGATCAAACATCAGGAAGCTGTAATTACCAAGCTGAAATCCTTTAACCGTGAGAAATCCATCAAACGTGCTGAGAGCCGCGAAAAAATGCTGGATAAGATCCAGCGTATTGAGAAGCCCCAGGAGATCCAGAATCAGATGCGTATCTCCTTAGAGCCCAGATACGTCAGCGGAAATGATGTTCTTAATGTAGAAGAACTTTCCAAATCTTTCCCGGGACAGACCCTTTTCTCCAATATTTCTTTCGAGATCAAACGTGGGGAACGGGTAGCGCTGATCGGAAATAACGGTACTGGAAAAACCACTATGCTGAAGATCATCAATGGTCTGGTAAATGCAGACTCCGGCAGATTTTCCCTTGGTTCCAAAGTACAGATCGGTTATTATGACCAGGAACATCACGTCCTGCACATGGAAAAGACCATTTTCCAGGAAATTGCCGATACCTATCCTACTCTTACAGAAACTGAGATCCGAAACATGCTGGCAGCTTTCCTGTTTACAGGCGACGACGTCTTCAAACTGATCTCTGCATTGTCCGGTGGTGAACGAGGCCGTGTATCACTGGCGAAGCTGATGCTTTCGGAGGCCAACTTCCTGATCCTGGATGAGCCTACCAACCACCTGGATATCGCTTCCAAAGAAATCCTGGAAGAAGCCCTGAACAGCTATACAGGCACTGTATTGTATGTTTCCCATGACCGTTACTTCATCAATCAGACCGCAACCCGTATTCTGGATCTGACCAACCAGGCCATTGTAAATTACATAGGTGACTATGATTATTATCTGGAGAAGAAAGAAGAACTTACAGAGAAATATGCTCCGGCAGCAGCCCAGGCTGTGGCAGAGGCAAAGCAGGCATCTGATAATAAGCTGTCCTGGCAGCAGCAGAAAGAGGAACAGGCCCGTCAGCGTAAACGGGAAAATGAATTAAAAAAAATTGAAGCCCGCATCGAAGAACTGGAAACCAGAGACAAAGAAATTGATGAGACCATGGTTCTTCCTGATATCTGCACCAATGTTGCTGAATGTGCCAAACTCAGCAAAGAAAAAGCTGCTGTTACAGAAGAATTGGAAACTTTGTATGAAAAATGGGAAGAACTTGCATAATATGCAGGTTCTTCCCATTTTTGCTTTTTACTTTTTTATTTTATTAGTGAAATGTCTGTCCAAACAACTTACAGCAGTGTATCCAGTTTCTCTCTGATAGCCAGGATAAACTGCTCACTGTTTAACACGGTTACATCCTTCAAAGTGGTGATCAGTGCCAGATCCTTGGTCATCTTTCCCTCTTCAATGGTACTTAATGTTGCTTTCTCAAGCTTATCTGCGAATTCCATCAGTTCCCTGTTTCCGTCCAGTTCTCCACGTTTTCTGAGAGCACCTGTCCATGCGAAGATCGTCGCAACAGAGTTTGTGGATGTCTCTTCACCTTTCAGATGACGATAGTAATGTCTCTGTACCGTTCCATGAGCTGCCTCATATTCATAATAACCCTGGGGTGATACCAGCACAGAAGTCATCATAGCCAGAGAACCAAATGCAGAGGAAACCATATCACTCATAACATCTCCGTCATAATTCTTACATGCCCAGATAAATCCTCCTTCTGCTTTCATCACACGGGCCACAATATCATCGATCAGGCTGTAGAAATACTCAATTCCTGCTGCTTCAAATTTCTCTTTGAATTCATTTTCATAGATTGTTGCAAAAATTTCTTTAAAGCGTCCGTCATAAATCTTGGAAATAGTATCTTTACCGCCAAACCAGATGCTCTGCTTCGTATCCAGTGCATAATTAAAGCAGCATCTTGCGAAACTGGAAATAGAATCATCCAGATTATGCATTCCCTGAAGAACCCCGGCACTGTCATAATGGTGGATCAGTTCTTTCTTTTCTTCTCCGTTCTCGCCCTTAAATAAGAGATAGGCATCCCCTGGTCCGTCGATATACATCTCTGTATTCTTATACACATCGCCGTATGCATGACGGGCAATGGTGATAGGCTTTTTCCAGTTTTTGACACATGGTTCGATTCCTTTTACCACGATAGGAGCACGGAATACAGTACCGTCCAGGATCGCACGAATCGTACCATTCGGGCTCTTGTACATTTTCTTTAAGGTATACTCTTCCATTCTTGCCTTATTCGGTGTAATAGTGGCACATTTAACAGCTACCCCGTATTTCTTCGTAGCCTCTGCTGCATCAACAGTTACCTGGTCATCGGTCTCATTCCTGTATTCCAGACCAAGGTCATAATACTCTGTGTTCAAATCTATATATGGAAGAAGAAGTTCCTCTTTAATGATCTTCCAGAGGATTCTGGTCATCTCATCTCCGTCCATTTCCACAAGTGGTGTCTGCATCTGAATTTTTTTCATATATGTCCTCCTCTTTGGCTATTGGCTCATTTGAATATTATTGTATCTGAAATCCTCCGGTTCGTCAATGCTTTTGCACATTAAAGTGATATTTTTTCACAGTTTCATAAAACGCTCCAAATCCAGTTCCCCCCAGCCCTGAAGATTCTTGGGCAGTCCCATATCCCTGGCGCTTTCTTTCAGCTTCATCTTTATTTCCAGATTTGTAAGGGCTGGATTTTTTTCCAGCATCAGTGCTGCTGCACCGGAAACCAGCGGTGTAGACATAGATGTACCGCTTTTGACCCCATAAGGAAAGTCCACTCCAGGGGCGCAGGCACGTATTTTACTGCCCGGTGCCACCAGGTCAGGTTTACATACGCATTCAAACGTAGGACCCCTTCCGGAAATAGCCGATCTGCCTGTGAGCAGATCACTGGATCCTACGGTAATGATCTTACGGCTGCTTCCCGGTGCCGTAACACTTCCCGGCCTTGGACCCTGATTTCCCGCTGCTGCTACTACCACCAGTCCCTGATCCCATAATTTTTCTACCCCGTCTATCAGGATCTTGTGGTCCATTTTCGTCCTGCAGGTTGTTCCCACCGAAATGTTAACAATCCGGATCCCGTATTTTTTTCTGTTTTTCAATATCCATTCAATAGCCTGCAGTACATCTTCTTTTCTGCCGTTTCCAAGCCCATCCAGCACTTTCAAGGCAATAAATCCGCATCCCGGTGCAATTCCCCTGATCCGTCCCTTCGATGCTGTTCCGTCTCCTCCTATAATGCCGCACACATGGGTACCGTGGGAATTGTCATCATAAGGCTGTTTCTGCCCTCCCACGAAATCCCGGAATACCCAGATCCGCCCTGTAAAGTCTATATGAGGAAACAGGCCTGTATCCATAACACAGACACCGATCCCCTTTCCTGTATATTCTGCATCAGATAAATTTCCCATAAAACCTCCGGATAAAAAGCAGCAAGTTCTTACTCTAATTTATTCGGGTTCTTCATCTTTTGTTATCTCCCGGTATTTTTTCACATAAACTGTATAAAGTGCTTCTGATCTGTACATACTGAAACTATCGTTTCAACAGGGAGGTAAACCTATATGATCGCACTGATGATCCTTCTCTTCTTTTTACTGCAGGGTTTCATTCTGCTCTGCTGTGCAGCCGCCGGCAACGACGCCGCCTCACAGAAGATCTCCGACCAGGAACAGCTGGAATTCATACAGGCGTGGAAAGAGAAGAATGCAAAGAAAAAAGGCGGGCATTCTGTGTGAATGCATCGCCTTTTTCATTTACTCTTAAAAAAGACGCTGCCCTAACGGGCAACGTCTGCGTCAGATAACTGGAATCCTTCTCTGACTTTCTTCATTAATACTTTTGCTTTATCCACAGTTGTCTGGTCCGGAATCATGACATAAGCTTTCGCACTCATGGAATATGGCTTCTGAGTATCTCCTGTTCCATCTACACTGTAGGACAATACCTGCCAGTTGCCACCTTCATCCAGCTGCTTACGAACCAGAGAAGCGATCAGATCATATGGAATATTGGTTTCGAAACATCCGTCCAGGCTGTCCATAACTGACAGATAATTTTTCAGGAAAGACGGCTGTGTTACTTTATCCACAACTCCCTGAATTACTGCCATCTGGTTACGTCCTCTCTGACGGTCCCCTTCTTTAAACGCATAACGTTCACGGCTGAACACCAGTGCCTGTTCTCCGTTTACGTGATTCTCGCCTTTGTTAAAATGATATCCTGTTTCATTTTGTGAATCAAAATCGTAATCAGAATTTATGGTAATACCGCCCAGAGCATCAATAATCTTGATAAATCCGCCGAAATTCAGACGGAAATAATAATTAATATTGATGTCATACAGCATATCCAGAGTATCCATGCTGACATTAACTCCATAAATACCTGCATGAGTTAATTTATCCGGCACACCATTGGAAACAGATAACGGTACAAAATAATCTCTTGGTGTGGATATCATCAGGATCTGCTTGGTTCTGGCATTGATCGTAAGAATAATGTTAACGTCACTGCGGCTTGAAGAAGTCATTGCCCCTCTTGTATCAATTCCGCTTACGTAAACAGTATAAACCTCATCGGTTACTCCATCTTCATCTGCAGTTTTCTGGTCTGATGACTGTGCACTGCTGTCTGATGTTTCTGTGCTGTTCTGAGCAGACACATCTTTTCTCTGTACCAGAGATTCTACCTGGAGCGATGCGATCTGACGTATCTGAGAAGAAAATGAACTGTAATTGTCCATCTCATCCAGCACATCCAGATATGCCCTGTTCAACACAATTGCTCCGCAGGTGCCATTATTCAGACTGTCTGCCAGTGAGGTCAGACCATCGTACTCATTGATCTGTATATCATTTCCGATCTGGTTGTAAATCTGATCCAGCGCACTGTCTGTATTATCCCTGTCCAGTTCTCCCATAATACCAAATGTATAGGAAGATGCATCTGACAAACTCTGTGCTGCATCATCCTGTTTTACATATACATTTATTTCAGTTGTTTCTTTATTCACACCGGTAATATTCCCCAGTGCTGAAACAGTCTTATAAATATAAAAGCTGCCTATTCCAAGAACCGACACAACTATTATAGAAAGTACAACACCAATAGCAAACCGCACGGTCTTTCTTATTTTTCTTACCAGCACATATATGAGCAACAGAATGATCAGCAGTACTACTGCAATAATGCCAATATACTTTACTGAAATAAGTTTCGTATAAAAAAGCAGCACCATAAATGCAAGTTCAAGAACAAACATGATCACAGAAATAATAATTCCTGGCAGTCTGTCCTGTTTCTTTGATTTTACTCTCATCTTTTATCCTTTCAAGATCTTATCCATGAATCTTTATTCAACTACTACTGTAAGTTCTGCATTATTAGATGCATTTCCATCTGTATCAACTACGCAGAACGTACATGTGTATGTACCTGCTGCTGCCGTATTCACCTCACCATTAATCTGTACCCTGCGCCACAGTTCATAAGTATCATCTTTGTCATCTTTAATTTCTTTTACATAAGAAAGCAGATTCAGAGAAGTACCTGTCGGTACTTTCACATAATAATCTGTAAGATATACCTTTGGATTCTGTGCAGGCATGGCATCTGCTGCACTTTCCTGCTGCTTAGCAGCAGCTGCCGCCTCATCAGATGCAGCTGGTGTCAGTTCAGGTGTCGGTGTCAGATTCTCTTCTTCTGTCTGAGTCTGAGCATCTGAAGGCGCTTCTCCTGTCTCCACATCTTCGACCGGCACAGGTGTTGGCTCTGCCTGAGCAGTTCCATCTTCATTGTCAGAAGTTTTCTGTGAATTGGTATTCTTTTTCATTTTATCAGGATTCACCTGCATATCACGTTTAAACTTCGCAATATTGTTAGCGCTGTCCTTAGCTACATATGTTACAACAACATTGGAATCATCAACTTCATAAACAGATTCTACAGTAAGAGATGAGGTAACATCACCATCTTTATCGTCTGTTGCCATCATACCTTTCAGAAGATCCGCATCGCTCATGGACGGATCATATTCATTTTCTGCCTGATCAGTACACTTGATCTCAGGTGCCTGACGGTCTGACTCCTGTCTGATATACACCAGACCTCCTCCCAGTCCAATACAGGCTACAAGCATAATTACAATCCATTTCTTTGCCATAACAGCTGCTCCTTACTGAGTTTTTTCATTCTCTTTTCCGTATTTACCGTAATATTTACCATAATAATGTCCATAATATCCCTGTTTACTCATGTCTACTTTGTTCAGGATCACTCCCAGGATCGGGCAGTTGCATTTCGACAGCTGTTCCTTTACTTCCTGTGCAAACCGGTAGCTGATTGCTCCTGACTCCATAACCATAATAGAACCATCACATTCATCGGCAATAACGGCACTGTCAATTACACTTCCCAGCGGCGGAGTATCTACGATCACATAGTCGTATACTTTCTTAACAGCTGTCAGGACGCGTTTAAAGTATTCCCCTCCAAGAAGTTCGGCAGGGTTCGGCGGTACCTTTCCGGCATAAATAATATGAAATCTCGGAATATTCGTGGAATAAATAACATTTTCAATGGTTTCCTGATGAGACAGCAGATGTGACAGTCCCTTTACCTCACCATCTACTTCTGTTCTTCCCACGAGCACGGATTTACGAAGGTCTGCATCGATCATCAGTACCTTTTTCCCGGAATCAGCCAGAGACAGGGCAAGATTCAGAGAAACTGTACTCTTTCCCTCATTAGGGGTACAACTCGTAACTGCAATTACCTTTTTCTCTTCTCCGCAGAAAAGGAGATTCGTACGCAAAGATTTATAAGATTCATTGGCACTGTAATCCAGTTCCGGACGATATATATTGACTTCTTTCATGATTTACCTTCTTCCTTTACTCCTTTTTTGCTTCTTATGTTTCTTCTTGTTCTTATTTTTGCGATCTGCTTCAGACATAGGGATCGTTCCCAGTGTACTTAATCCAAGATATCTTTCTACATCTTCCTGAGTCTTGATCGTATCATTAGACAGATAAGTGATCAGAATGATCGCTATTGCAATGGCAACTCCGGCAACGCCTCCTACCAGACCATTCTTTTTTATACTTGGGCTGATCTTATTTTCCGGAATATTGGCAGTTTCTACCACATTTACAGCATCAATATCCATTACATTCTTAATATGGTTTGCTGCCACATCACGGATCGCATTGGCAATCTCACATGCCACATACGGATCTGCATCACGTACGGAAATTGAAAGGATTCGGGTATCTGTTGCAGAATCTACTGTTATTTTGCTTAAAAGCTGCTCATGTGTCATATCAAGATTCAGCTGGGTGATAACTCCTTCTGTAACTGTACGGCTTTTGATCAGCTCTGCATAGTCTTTCGTCAGTGACAAACTGGTCTGCATATCCTGGCTGGTCAGAGTATTACTGTCCTGTTTGCTCAGCACATACATTTTGGTTGTTGACTGATACTGTGGGGTGATGAATAAAATCGTTGCTGCAACAACCGCAAGAGCAGCCACTACACCGGCAAGAATGATCACCCAGATCTTGTCCAGCAGAACGTGGAATAACTCCAGTACATCGATTTCAATTTCATCATTATTTTGCAAATTCTGTTGTTCCATTTTGCTTTATCTTTCCTTCCTTTTTTTCGCATCCGCCAGAATCTTCCGGGGATTTTCTATAAATAAATGGTCAGCATATGCTTCATCCATTTTTTTTGATACGTAATTGTAAGCTTCACCGATTCTGGATACACGGCTTGTCAGATTGTGACAATCTGACCCTACAAAATGCACCAGGTCATATTTCATTAGCTTTTTACAGTATCTTTTAGTTCCGAATCCTTCTTTACCTATGATACTGTCTGCGTTGATCTGCATATAAGCACCCATATCTACCAGTTCTTCTACGAAGTCAATATCAGAGCGGGTTGCCTCATATCTCTCAATATGTGCAGCTATTGGTTTATAACCGCTGGCCAACAGACTGTACAGACGTTCCTTTATGTAAGACGCCTCTGAGCTTCCTCCAAATTCTGCCAGAACGTATCTGGAACCTGCCATCGAAGCAATCTCTCCTTCCCGCAGCATACGGGTCATCTCCATATTGGCATGAAATTCACATCCAAGATAAACATTAAAATCATCACCGATTTCTGCTGCCGCCTGCTGTACAAGTTTAAACTGTTCTCTGACTTTACTCAAAGGTGTCTCGAACATTCGAAACCGGAAATGAGGAGTTGCAATGATATTCCGAACTCCCTGATCATATTCCATATGCAGCAGCTTCTTTGTTTCTTCATAATTAGCTGAACCATCATCCACTCCTGGTACTATGTGACAATGTATGTCATAAATACCTTCTCTGGACATATTCTATCACTCCTCCTTTGTTATGCTTTATACATAGCTGAATTTCTCGTTCAGACAGCTATGTTAACATACCATCTATAAGATTAAAACATTTTCATATACAATTGTCAAGATATTCCCCTTCAATTTATGGCAATTTCCCCGATAATTCTACAAGATAACTTACTTTTCCAACACGCTCTATGACTTTTTTATCCTGGTATTCAGTTATAAACAAAAACAGACAGGTTTTCCATACCTGCCTGTTTTTTCACTGTTATTCAACTGTAACACTTTTCGCCAGATTTCGCGGCTTATCCACATCCAGACCCTTGGCCACACTGACATAATATCCCAGCAGCTGCAGCGGGACCACTGCCAGCGAAGTGGTGAAATGAGGATCTGTCTTCGGAATATAGACTGTGAAATCAGCTGTATCTTCTATATTATAGTGTCCAAATGTGGTCAGTCCCATAAGATATGCCCCACGGCTCTTGCATTCTACCAGATTGGAGATGGTTTTCTCATACAGATGATCCTGGGTCAGCACACCGATCACCAGAGTTCCATCCTCGATCAGGGAAATGGTTCCATGTTTCAGTTCTCCGGCAGCATATGCTTCTGTATGCACATAGCTGACTTCCTTCATCTTCAGGCTGCCTTCCATACTGATGGCATAGTCAATTCCCCTTCCTATGAAGAACGCATCTCTGGCATTGGCCTGTTTCGCTGCAAACCACTGAATCCTTTCTTTATCATCCTCTATGATCTTTCTGATCTTGTCCGGAAGGGTCTGCAGTTCTCTGATCAGCTCCTCATATTTTTCTTCGGAGATTGTTCCTTTTACTTTGGCAAACTGTATTGCCAGCACATAGGCAGCTACCAGCTGGGTGCTGTATGCCTTCGTGGTAGCTACGGAGATTTCCGGACCTGCCAGAGTATAGAATACATTGTCTGCCTCTCTTGCAATAGAGGAACCTACCACATTAACAATTCCCAGTGTGCGGAGTCCCTTTTCCTTAGACTCTCTTAATGCAGCCAGACTGTCCGCAGTCTCGCCGGACTGACTTACAATGATCACCAGTCCTTTAGGATCCAGGATCGGATTTCTGTAACGGAATTCTGATGCCAGCTCTACACGCACCGGAATTCTTGCCAGATCTTCAAATACATACTGTGCTGCCATGCCTACATGATACGCAGAACCACACGCAACAATATAAATCCGGCTGATATCCCTGATGTCTTCATCTGTAAGCCCAACATCTGACAGATCAATCGCACCTTCTCTGATCACGGAATTCAGCGTATCCTTTACAGCTGTCGGCTGTTCATGGATCTCTTTGATCATAAAATGCTCAAATCCTGCTTTCTCAGCAGCCTCTGCATCCCATTCGATCGTCTTGGCCTCTTTCTGGATCTCATCTCCATCCAGGTTATAGAAAGTGATCTCTCCCTTTCTCACACGAGCCATTTCCAGGTTTCCGATATAATAAACATTTCTGGTATATTTCAGGATTGCCGGAACATCCGATGCAATATAGGATTCTCCATCCTCTACTCCCAGGATCATCGGGCTGTCTTTACGCGCCACATAGATTTCTCCCGGATAATCCTTAAACATGATCGCCAGTGCATAGGAACCGCGGATACGTACCATGGCATGGTTGATGGCATCTACCGGAGTGCCCAGATACTTCTTATAATAATAGTCCACCAGTTTCACTGCCACCTCTGTATCTGTAGATGAATAAAATGTATATCCCTTACGGATCAGCTTCTCCTTCAGTTCCTGATAGTTTTCAATAATGCCATTATGAACAGCAACCACATTCCCATCATCACTCATATGAGGATGTGCATTCAGTTCGGACGGTTCTCCATGAGTCGCCCATCTGGTATGACCGATTCCACAGGTTCCAGGAACAGATTCTCCATCATTGGTCTTATCTGCAAGAACTTTCAGTCTGCCCTTCGCTTTAATAATATCTGTTTCTCCGTCACCGTCACGGACTGCCAGTCCCGCTGAATCATACCCTCTGTATTCCAGTTTCGAAAGTCCATATAAAAGAACAGGCGCTGCCTGATGATTACCGGTATATCCAACAATTCCACACATTGTCAAATCCTCCCTTATTTTTTATCGTGTCCCATTGTACCATGGTATGCATTTTATAGCAAGGAAATCACCTGATCCAGTATTCTCTGTTTATTTGAAAGTACTTTCAATTCTGTTATATTTCTCTTCTTATCATTTTATTTGCAGTTCATATTTCTTCTTATCATGCACTGTGATATCCTGTCCCAGCTGCACTTCGATCATCTGAAGTTCTGTATCTGCGATCACTGTATGCCGGCATCCTGCCTTCATGCAGATCACATCTCCGGCCTTCACAGACTGTTCCCGTTCATCCACAACTGTCCTCCCCTGCCCGGAGATCACATTCCAGATCTCATCTCTGTGCTCATGACTGTGATAGTTCATGCTGTGGCCGGGATTCAGGGTTACCTTTATGGTCAGGCTGCCATCTCCCACATCCAGCACCCGAAAGCTTCCCCAGGATTTCTCTGCAAACATGACTTTATTATCCAGCGTATTTACAAACGGTTTGATATAGCTGGACTGCTGTTTGTCAGAAACTAAAATCCCCTCCGGGCTGGCAGAAACTACGATATTTTTCAGCCCCATACAGAGAACCGGAACATTCAGTTCATTGATCACATGAAGATTTTCGCAGGTTTCATTATATAATGCTTCTCCCACGATCTGACTGTCCATGGCTTCTGTCAAAGTATTCCAGGTTCCCAGATCCTTCCACATACCACTGAAACGCATCACTTCTATATAAGGCTCATGTTCTACCACTGCATAATCGAAGCTGATCTTCTTCAGGGAATCATATTTCCTGTACAGATCCTCATAATCTGTAAAATCAATCAGTTCATGGGCACGCTTCAATACATAATCCAGTTTAAAAGCAAACACTCCTCCATTCCAGAGTGCACCCTGTGAAATATATTTTTCTGCTGTTCTCTGGTCCGGCTTCTCTTTAAATACAGAAACTTTGCTCACCTGGTCCGCTTTCTCAGGGATAATGTAACCATATTTCTCACTGGGATAGGTAGGTTCGATTCCCATAAGCACCAGATTGGCCTCGCTTTGCGCTGCATAATTTCCCAGTTCTTCCAGCGCCCTGAAATAATCCACCTCCACATAAGGATCCACCGGACATACCACAATAGCTTCCTTACTGCTTACTCCTCTTATATCATGCAGATAAGACGCCGCCAGGGCAATAGCCGGAAACGTATCACGCCTGCAGGGTTCCACGCTGATCCCGATATTCTCTCCCAGCTGATTGTGCAGCGCAGACACCTGAGATCTGGAAGTTGCCACTGTAATCTCAGCGTCCGGATCTACTGTACGGATCTGCCGGTAAACTCTCTGTACCATGGACTCCAGCATTCCATCCTGCCTGTGAAAGATCTTGATAAACTGTTTCGAACGGATCTCATTGGAAAGCGGCCACAGACGCTGGCCTGAACCTCCGGACAATAATACAATGTTCATAGGCGCCTACCGTTCCGCACGCATTGGATTGTTCAGGAAATCTTCATAGGACAGGCGGATTCCCTCTTCCAGTTCTGTCTTATATTTCCATCCAAGCTGCTCTGCCTTGGAAACATCCAGAAGCTTTCTCGGCGTACCATTGGGTTTGGAAGGATCCCATTTGATCTCTCCCTCATATCCGATCACCTTCGCAACCAGCTCTGTCAGCTCTTTGATCGTCAGTTCCTTACCTGTACCTGCATTGACTGTTTCATTTCCGGAATAATAATTCATCAGAAATACGCAAAGATTTGCCAGATCATCTACATACAGAAATTCACGAAGAGGTGAGCCATCTCCCCAGCAGGTAACCTCAGACAGACCATTTACCTTCGCTTCATGGAAACGTCTGATCAGTGCCGGCAATACATGACTGTGTGTAGGATGATAATTATCATTCGGGCCATACAGATTAGTTGGCATCACAGAAATATAATCTGTACCATACTGTCTGTTCAGAAACTCGCAGTACTTCAATCCTGAAATTTTTGCCAGTGCATAGGCTTCATTTGTCTTTTCCAGCTCAGAAGTCAAAAGACAGCTCTCTTTCATGGGCTGGGGTGCCATGCGTGGATAAATGCAGGAAGACCCCAGGAATTCCAGCTTTTTGCAGCCGTTTTTCCATGCAGAATGGATCACATTCATTTCCAGGATCATATTGTCATACATAAAATCAGCCAGTGCATTCTGGTTGGCCACAATGCCGCCCACCTTCGCAGCTGCCAGGAAAACATATTCCGGCTTCTCTTCTGCGAAAAATGCTTCCACAGCATCCTGCCGGCAGAGGTCCAGCTCTTTATGGATACGTGTTACAATGTTTGTATATCCCTGTCTTTCCAGTTCCCTTACGATTGCAGAACCTACCATTCCACGGTGTCCTGCCACATAAATTTTCGCGTTCTTTTCCATCATGATCAATGCACTCCCTTCACAGCTTTTTCTCTTTTCGCCAGTTCCCGGTCATGCTTTGCCATGATCTCTACCAGTTCCTCATATGTAGTTTTCTGTGGATTCCATCCTAGCACTGTTTTCGCCTTGGTCGGGTCACCCCAGAGATTGTCCACATCTGTCGGACGAAACCATGCAGGATTTACGCACACCAGCATTTTGCCAGTCTGTGCATCATATCCCTTTTCCTCCAGGCCTGTTCCTTCCCAGCGAAGTGTGATGCCGTTGGCTGCGAAAGCCTTCTCTGTGAAATCCCGTACTGTATGCTGCTCACCTGTGGCAATTACAAAATCTTCCGGAGTTTCATGCTGAAGGATCATCCACATACACTCTACATAGTCTTTCGCATAGCCCCAGTCACGAAGAGAATCCATATTTCCAAGCTCCAGGTGATCCTGAAGTCCCTCTGCGATCCTTCCTGCAGCACGTGTGATCTTACGGGTAACGAAATTCTCTCCTCTTCGTTCAGACTCATGGTTAAATAAAATACCATTTACAGCAAACATCCCATACGCTTCCCTGTATTCCTTCACCATCCAGAAACCATACTGCTTGGCAATAGCATAAGGACTGTAAGGATGAAACGGGGTAGTTTCCCGCTGTGGAACTTCTTCTACTTTTCCATATAACTCAGAAGTAGATGCCTGATAGATCCTGGTCTTCTTCGTCAGTCCCAGAATACGGCAGGCTTCCAGAATACGAAGGACACCCAGTGCATCCACGTCCCCGGAGTACTCCGGTACATCAAAGGAAACCTGTACATGTGACTGAGCTGCCAGATTATAGATCTCATCCGGCTGTACCAGACCGATAATACGGATCAGGGAAGAAGAATCCGACAAATCTCCATCATGAAGAGTAATACGATCCAGCAGATGATCGATCCTTGATGTATTCGGTGCTGAAGAACGGCGCACGATCCCGTGTACCTCATATCCTTTATCCAGAAGAAGCTCTGCCAGATAAGAACCATCCTGTCCAGTGATACCTGTGATAAGAGCAGTTTTCGACATATAAATAAACCTCATCTTTCTTTATAAAATTTCTTTTGTTGATTTTTCTGGGTTTATTTTAAAGAAACCGCTCCTCCCTTTGAATTCAGAATCTTGCAGTCTGCTTACACATTATTGCTCTCCTGCTGCCATCTCTCCCTGTACTCCGAAGGACTGATCCCTTCCATCTGTTTGAAAATACGGCTGAAATAATGAGGTGCCCCAAGCCCGCAGGTGTAGCCGATGGCTTCGATCTTTTCCCCGGAAAAGCGCAGCATAAACTTTGCCCTTGTCACTCTTCTGTTCATCAGGTAACTGTTAATACTGGTGCCAAACTGCTCCTTAAACACCCGGGTCAGATAATATTTACTGATAAAAAAATGTTCTGCCAGGAAATCAAGGGAAATTTTTTCCTGATAATGCACATCCAGATATTCCTTGATAGGCAGAACATTCTGTTTCTTCAGATTCGTACCCTTTACCTTTTTCGGGTTCCAGGATTCACTCATCAACAGTACCAGAAGCTGGTCAAGTTCACTGTTGATCTTCATATCCCTGATATGATCGTCGGATTTCGCCAGGGCAAAAATCCTCTGATGCAGGGCAAGATATTCAGAAATGTAAACGGGATGAAAGACAACTCTTCCACCCCGTTCCAGATATTTATCATATATTGCTGTCATATTGGGTCCATAAAAATGGATCCAGGCCAGACTCCACAGCTGCCTGCCGGTGCTTTGGATGTATTCCTTCCTACAGTCAATAAAAATGCAGTCGCCCTTTTTCAAAACATAGGTTTTTCCCTCATAAGTCAGTTCCCCGCAGCCTTCTGTCACAGTGAAAAACAGAAAAGAAGTAAGATTTTTTCTTCCCGCTGTATGGGGCCTGTGCACTTTCAGAGTCCCGATCTCCTGCAGATATCCCAGGGAAGTACGAGCGAACCCAGAAGGAGTATACAGCACACGTTCAGAGGTAACTACTGCCGGAGCACTGCCTGCAAATAATTCTTCTGTATGATTCTGCATTTCTATATGATCTCACACTCCCAGACGTCTACCGGATTATCCTGAAATACTTCTTTTAATCTGCTGTGCACCTGATTTCTGGACACACCTTTCTTCAGTATCACCTGCAGAAATCCTCCGCCGCCTGCGCCGCAGACCATTTTCGCATCGATCAGATCCTCTATGGACAAAAAGATCTGGTCGATCAGCGTATTGGTGCTTCCTGCATCTACCTTCTGACTCAGTTCCCAGTGATAATTCAGAAGCCGGGCGAATTCATCAATATTTCCTCTCTCCAGCTCAAAACGCATCAGGGCAGCCACCTTCTGGATCTCATTTAACGCAAACAGGCTGTCCGGCTCATTTCCCACATACCGTCCCACTACATCACGGAGCAGGTTTCGCGCCAGACGCCGCTGTCCTGTGTAGATCAGGCAGAAACGTTCATTAAGTTCCTGTCTGGTCTCCGGCTTAAGCTCAATATGCTGCACCTTGATCTGCTGATTCAGTCCCGGTGTGCTGGTGATATATTTGATCCCGTTTGTCACACCGCCTACCTGATCCTGCCATCCGCCGCCGGTAGACATGATCTGCTCCATCACCAGCACATGGGCATAAAGATCTGCCTCAGAATAAGAGATTCCCATAAACTCAAATACTGCTTTTACGCAGGCTGCGGAAAGGATTGACGATGTACCAAGTCCGCTTCCCTTCGGCACATTGGTCACCTCTGAATGCATCTCGAAGCCGCCTCCCAGACGTTCCAGAATCTCTGACAGATCTCCTCCCTGCGCCGGAAGGATCCCGCATGCCAGAAGACACGCTTTCTGCAGGGCAAAAGAATCATAAGGATCGCCGGTTCTCTGTAACGGTTCAATGGTATCAAATTCTCCATGTACATCCATATCCCTGCTGTCGAAAACGATTTTCTTCTCAGGGATCTTTACCAGTGTCACCTCTACCGGAAGTTCCCCGTTCAGGCTGATGGCCGCATTCAGCACTGTACCGCCTGTCTCGCAGCAGATAGGCGGCGTATCACTCCAGCCTCCGCCCCAGTTTACTCGCAGAGGAAGTTTCACAGTATGTTCTTCACAGACGATCCTGCAGTTCTCATTATACTGGAGATTTTTCATGGCTGATGCCAGGATCTGTTCAGAGATCGTACGGAAGCTGTCTCCGATATATTTATCTCCCTCTCTGCTTCCCAGGGCACTTCCCACATAATAATTCAGCCGGACTGCCTCAGAGAAATCAGCTCTGTTCAGACGTTTCTCCATCCATTCTCTCTGTATCTTAGTCAAAGGCTCCAGGTCTGTAACCTCCCGGACAGGTTTTCCCTGACGGATATCTTTAGCTATCTCATCCATCTGCACCAGTTCCTGCATTCTTTTATTCCACGCAATGATGGCAGATGCATCTGCATCATGAAAACCGGAACAAAGAGACTTTCTGTTTTCCTTTCTCCAGCTTGCCAGATCACCGCCATTATGGAAAATCTCATACAGATTCAGGGACGCCTTCACTGCTGCCTGAATTCCGTCACATTCCGGATACAGTTCTGCCTGCCATAAAGTATGTTCTCCTGTTCCCCAGAGTTCATCCTCACGGATTCCAAGCTCCCCGGCTCTTTTTGCCAGATCCATACCAAACAGCACAGATTCCTTCGGATTGTCCTCTACTCCGTAAATCCTGCATACGAACTTGCCATTCTTCTGTTTCAATCCATGAAGCACCACATCATCCGGGATCACTTCATCATGAACGTCCAGATAAGAGAGGATTACTCCTTTTCCCACAACAGCCCTGCTATGTACGAAAGAATCCTCCAGATAACATCCCTCTCCGATCACAGCTCTGTCTGAGAGCACACTGTCATATCCTGCCGTCTGTCCTGTAATACTGCTGTTGACCTTCCTGCTCCATTCCAGCTCTTTATAATCCTCCACACCGCCGTTCATCAGCTTCAGGATCTCCCTGGTGGTTCCGAAATGAATAAATTTCGCAGGTGCCAGGCGAAGCAGTTTCATACGATATGGCCGCAGAGCTTCCCAGACAGCCTTTCTCGCCTCTGTCAGTTCCGGACAGAATTCCCCTTCCGGTTTCTCCTGGAAAAACGTCTCCAGGGTAGAATCCTCTGCCAGAGGATAAAGAAAATCTCCATATAAAGATAAACGGACTCTGTCATTTACATACTTGAAATATTTCTCCTCTGTAGAGATCAGAGAATACAAAGCCTTCAAAACTTCTGCTGAAAAAATCACCGCACCTGTATCAATATCCACACAGTCATTAGCATTCACTGCTCCGGCCTGACGGAGAGTTTCTACCGTCTGCTTATGAAGAAACTTCTTTACATTTCCATCTTCACTGTTTAAAAATACACCGTGATTCTTACCGGTTTCCACATTTTCCTTAAAAGAAACAGCCGCTGCCCCTCTGCCTGAGAAATCAATCTGCAGCGGATTAAACAGCAGCAGAACATCACCGGAAAGCAAAAGCATACCTTCACGGATTCTGGATGGAACGGAAGACATGGCGATGAGAAACTCATCAAACAAAGTAGACGATCTGCCATTTGGCAACTTATGCGGCACCGGACTGAACAGTTTGCCCAGCGCAGAATAAGCAGGTACACGCTTACTGTCTCCTCCAGAATGGATCACCAGGATCCTCAGTCCATTAAAAACTTCATCCTCTGCCAGTGCTCCTTCCTGAACGCCCCTGCGTTCTATCTCTCTTTTCTGAATATATCTCAGCACGGATAAGGTAGCTCCGCCTGATCCTACCCGGACATTTCCCTCATCCGGGATCACTGCGAAATGTGTTCCGGACGGCAGTAACTCCTTTCTTGATTCAATCTGACTTCTGTACCCTGCTGCCTGATTCTCATCAGAAGCAGTCAGAATAATATAATCCCACTGCGGAAATGTCTCCGATGTCAGTGAACGATTATAATCATCCCAGGTGTCTTTATAAGACTGGGACAAAAAAAGTGATGTTAAATTATTCATAAATGCTCCTTCCTTTTATGGACATTGTTCTTATAAACAGGCACGCCTGGTATGATTGGCATTTATCGCAATTTTCTGTAACAAAAAAACACCGGGCTGAATTTTTCCATTCAGCTCGATGCTTTTCTCATCTGATGTTCTCTTATTTATCTGTCATTTTCCTGAAAAAGCGTACAAAAGCCCATTTCGCCATGTTTCAGGCGAAATGACCCTCTCCTGTATGTCCGCTTCTCTCCCCAAACGCGACAAAGCGACGATTTAAGGCTTCCACTTTTGTAGTGTATGTGCTGTTTATTATCTTTTTTATTATAGCAGAATTATTGGATATGGCAAGGTGGGATTTTGGGGATTTACTTCATTAATCTACATTACTTCGCTTAATCGCATCCAGAATTTCACTTGTATCATTTCCAAATTTATTCGGCATAAATCTATAATAATTATAATAACGAATATCTGCCCAATTACGGATATAATTCTGGATGTCTCCGGATATCGCATCAAAATCCCTCCAGAAATCTTCAATATCCTTTTTTTCCTTCTGTCTGTCTAAATCCAGTTCTGCCGCCCAGAATTCGAATCTGTAATCTTCCAGAATTGTTTGCATTTTGTGGTTAAACACATCATTTATTTCCAGAATATATCTCTGTTCCAATATTTTCTCTACGGACTTCTTTGTCTCTTTTACAGAGTATGCTAATTGATCTACAAAAAAGTCCATAAGCTGCTTCTGCCTTTGTTCATCACATTCATAAAATCGCTTTCTGGTCAGTTCATACCACTCTCTCCATGTATGCTTTTCTTTATGGTAATCAATATCCTTGTAAGCTACCACACATAGTCTCGCCCAACAAGACACATAATCTCCTATATGATACATAAGATCAGAATATATAGATTGATATACAATCCCCGCCTTTTTATTCTTTTCCCTCACATTCGCAATTTCAATCCATAAAGCAACCGCAGCTGATGCGAAACATCCCAATGCAAGATTACTGATCACACTCATGATCTTATCATCCATGCAGCCTTCATACAAACAGCTGAATAATATCCCTGCTCCCGATACAACTAAAATACTTATATATAATTTCCAGTTTACTGTATATGGATTTTTTATTTCCTGTTTTATAAAATTTTTCAGATTCAGCATTTTCTATATTTTCTCCCAGATATAGTCTTTGTTATATATTGTACTACTGTTTGATTATAATTGCATGTTTATTTTATCGTCAAAATTGATGTTTATTCATTATGTTTTTATTATATTATATATTATTAAAAATAATGCTCCTGCAGAATTACATGAGCACTACTTCGCTTCCCCTAAAAATCGCCAACGGCAAATATTCTCCACTCCGCGGTTTCTCAATTTGCGGATTCTGATCTGACTTCAGTCTCTTTACATACGGTTTAGACATTTCGTGTGCCTTTGGCGCAGGTAAATACCAGGATTTGGGCTCCCCCTTACATCTCTCAATAAACTCAGAACATACTTTTAATAAAGATGATGTATAATATCCACCTTTTCTACTATCATCCCCTGAAGTCTCATCCCAGTCACAGGCATACATAACTATATTCATAACATCCAGTCTTCTGATAAGCTTCTCATAAATCATTCTCGTATCCCTGCGCATTGAAAATGACTTCTCAATATGTTCCAGATATGCTTCGTTTATTTCAGAGGTTGGTTTCAGCCTTTCTCTACAGCAGTCTACGATTATAATTCGCTTTTGATCCGGCTGTCTTAACTCATCCACACGCATATTATTAGATAAGTTATTGGATGGCCTTAGTTCGATATATGTATCCTCACCTTTTGAATATCCATGTCCTGTAAAAATTATAATTGAAAAATCCAGATTTTCCATCTCACGCAATTTCATCTTCACCATTGGTTTAAACGGTTGTTCCATACATTCTATCTCATTCGGATACCAGCTCCCACCATCAGGAGACATAAAAAACTTTTTATAGTTTTCTACATCCTTATGTACACCTGCACAATAATTACCCTCTTCCTTTGCTCCTGGATTAGAGATTATCAGTATTTTCTTTCTCATCTGTTGTTCCTTCCTTTCCTTCTATTTTTCCAATTAAAGACGGTGCCAGTCGTTCACTGAATCCAGCCACAATTCCCAAAAGCAGCATAAATTCCTTTTCATGTTTTTCAGCTACAAATCCCGTCATAAATATCCCTGTTTTAAAAGCATATATAACAATAAATGATGAAATCATTCCCACTATATATTTAGAAATAACTTCACATATAAGCAGTGTCTTTCCAGCTGTACATGACGCATTTATATAAGCATTATGTTGCAATACCGAAAACAAAACCCCTATCGCTCCATACCACAAAAAATTCAGGCAATTTATCTGACTGTCATTATTCAGTATTCCACGACCCAAACTATATAAAAGTAAAATGACAATAAATGTCACACAGCAGATTTCCGCATTCCATTTTCGTGTAATTTCATATTCCCGTTCCTCTATATATTTTTCTGCTTCTTTAATGCATTTCTCAAACTCTTCCTCACGCCTCTCAATTGCTAAAATAAGTGCAGTTCCCAAAAGGCAGTTATACTGTCGTTTCTTCTTTTTATCAAGCTGAATCACACATGGTCTATTCTGCATGGAATTCACAATCGCCATCAACTTCCAGAACTTCTCTCCATCAAGGATTTTTTCTCCCTCATCAGTAATCGACCAGTCCAGATCATCTTCTATATCCAGATAAACAATATACATTCCTTCCCTGGATTGAATCAAATAAGATATGTTCTCTGCATACACATCTTCAAAATTTTTTACTGTTTCTTGCAGTTCTCTCTGCAATGATTCTCTCTTTACATTTTTCCCTCTGCCAGATATGAAATCCGTAACAACACTCCACTTATTCTTTCTGTCCGTGCGAACTATATCAACCTCATACTGTTTCCCTTCATGTTCAACGCCATACTTTGACATATTATCTTCATCCTTAGTTTTACTATTTATATTTCACTTCTTTTTCTATTGTACTACTATATATCTGAAAATTCATTCATTATGTATCGACATATTTCTACTCTTTTCGCGTTTTTTGTCCACAAGTGCCTCTGTATTGGATGCCATGCGGATGCAAAACATCATTCATAAATCCAATGACACAAATTTATGAAAACGATGCTTCGTAAGCGCAAAAGAGATCTATACTTTCCCATCTTATATATTCCAATTCTTTTTTACAGCACTACCGATACCTCTCTGGCTTCCCTTGATCGTGGTGGCAAAACTGCCGACCACAGAATAAAAATACCCCGTCAGATTTCTCCAACGGGGTTCACTGTTAAATTATAGTCCTGGGGAAAGGATTCTCATGTAATCTCTGCCGCCGTAAATCACACGGTCAACATAAACTACATTGTTTGATCTTAAGCGGTAAAAGGCAAGATAATTCTTGAACACAACATAGCGGTACCCACTATCAAGTCCGTTTTCAAATACCAGCTTTGCACCAGACTCAGGAAAAGATGCAATTCCATCTACCTTATCCATGATGCCATCTACGGTATTCTGAGCAGCACTTGGATTACAGAGTTCAAACTCGATATAATCCCATATCTCATCAAGGTCCTTTAATGCTCTCGGAGAATAGCCGATTTTACTTTGCATTCGCACGGGCTCTGAAGTGGTTTCTTACATCTTCTGAAGAAATCCAGCCTTCTTCCTCTCCTGATCTTCTGCCCTCAGCCAGCTCACACATCAGGCGAAGCTGTGCCTGCATCCGATCATACTTTTCCGCCTTTTCTCTCTGCTCTTCCTGCTCATCAATGTTCATGACTGTATAACAGCCACGCCCATTTTTAGTCAGATATAAAGGCTTTCCAACCTGAACGGTTTCGAGAACAGTCGCATAATTTCTCAAATCAGAAATCGGTTTGATGTTCGGCATAATAAAGCCCCCTTTCTTGGTTTCTGTCTTTATTATACCGCTTAGCTGTGCCAAATTCAACGTCTTATTTAGTGCTAAATTTTACAATTTTCCATTAGAAGACGTCCATATCATATTGAGAGGCCAGCTCTTTCTACGGATAATCAAAAATGACATGAAAAAAGCACCCTGACTTTCGCCAAGATGCTTCTTCGTACAATGATATTTATTTGGTAACGTAGGTACTCAGCCTTCCGTTTCCTTTTTGCTCAAGTTTTCCTGCTTCGCAAAGTTCTTTAAGCAGTCGGAATGCCTTCGTTGTTCCTGCGCCAATCAAATCCTCTACTTCTTTTCTTGTGATGCTGCCATTTTCCTGTGCATATTGAACAATAAGTTGCTTCTGCTCATTCAGCGAAATATCCTCATCCACATTATCCGACACTTGCACTTCATTGTTTTGTTCCTCATTCCTATTCGGAAGTGTCACACGGAAAACTCCTTTTGCCGTTTCAAACTCCGGTTGAAATGGACAAGTTTTATACGCACGTTCGATTTTTCCGATTCCTGTGCCGTAGCTCTCAATCAATCTCATGCGGTAGAAAACAGCCGCAAGATTTGGATTTCTCGATTGTGAAACGCCAAGAAAAATGGATTTCAGCTCCAAACCAGATACAAGACCTCCAAGAGAAACAAATTCAATTCTATCCTCATAGACATTGACCAGATTGCTTCCACTAAAAGAGTAATCGCGATGAACGATGCTGTTCAACAAAGCCTCTCTTACAGCTTCCTCCGGATAATCTCTCCAATCAGTTCGATCCAGCCCCGAAAATGTTGCTTTCGTTTTGTTGACTAAATCAATAAACTGATAGACATCTTCAAGCTGCTTCAAAATAGATCCTGTGAACTCCTTTCTATCTCGGAATAGTTCTTTGTCCGTTCCTTGAAAGAGAGCAACTTTCGTTGTTGTCTCACACTGATCCGATAGCAACAGCGCAAGATTTGTATACAGGCCATCTTCACCGATCAGTTTGAGAGTTCGCATTTGCGATGGCCCGATTTCAATCGACCTTCTCTGCATCTCTGTTTGGAGAGTATAGAACGTCAATTCCTGCTTCATACTTCTACACAGTTCAAAAGACCTGCCGCTGTTTTGGAGAATCATCTCCCGAATTCCTTCCTCAGTCATTGGCTGTGTAGAACTTCCTTTTCTTACATACACACCGCCAGGTTTCAAACCTTTTTCACGGAGATAGTACGGTCGATTCGTTCCGGTTGTCACATCAATTTCGATAACTTGCTTCTCTTCTATTTCAACTGTGTTGACTCTAACAAACGGCATTATGTCTGGTGCCAGGGAATCTTTCAAAGAATTTACGATTTGGAGCATTACCCCATCAGGATCGCCGATACCTAAAACTGATCCATCTTTTCTGACACCAACATAAACCGTTCCGCCCTCTGCATTTGCAAATCCCATCACCTCTTTTCGGATGTCAGGGATATACTCTTGCTTAAATTCGATATTCTGGTTCTCGAATGCTAACATCTTCTGCTCCTTTCTTTCTCGTTTCTTTCTTCTTTCTTTCTCATTGTAAGAGAGAAAGAAAGAAAAGTCAAGAGGTGCAAAAACAAATATTTTGTCGATTAGAAAACGATCATGTCACGTTCGTCATAGACGCTTCCCTGCTGCCCTTCATTTCGGATGCAGCGGTCCAGTGCCATGATCGCAGCGACGATACCATCGATCTTCTCCGGCGACTTTGCCTTTGTTCCAGACCTCGTATTCATCGACCAGCTCCGCTTTCGTCCGGAAGAAACGGTATAGTTTTTCTCATTGCTAAGAGTTGCCACTCCACTCATGCCAATTCCTCCTTCAAAAGCTTTGAAACCATCGCACATCCAATCCGGAAGCCTTAGCCAAAGCCTGCTGCGTGATACCGTACTCTTGTCTCCACTCTTTGATATCAACCATAGTATTGTCCTCCGCTTTCAGTATACGTCAATATTGGCGTGCAGTCAGGCTTTGAACATTGCTTTTTCAGTAGGTGTAGGTCGGGTTGATGTCTTCGGTCAGCGTCTTTTTATCGTGGCAGCTTTTGCAGAGCGACTGCCAGTTGTTCTGGTCCCAGAAAAGTTTCTGGTCACCACGATGCGGAATGATGTGATCCACCACTGTTGCCCGGACATACTTGCCTTGCTTGGCACACTGCACACAGAGCGGATGTGCTTCGAGATACGACTTCCGGGCTTTCTGCCAACGTCTGTTATATCCACGCTTTGCTGCCGGCCGGGTAGTTTCTGGCTGGAGAGGCAGGTGCTTCTCACAGTAGAGCCGGCCGGGTTCCACCAGCTCCGGGCAGCCGGGATGATGGCACGGCGTCTTTGGTTTGTACGGCATAATAGTTACTGTTCACTCCGTTCACAGTAACGTAGCCAAAATTCATTCCAGATTGCCAGCGGCAATGGAATTTTGGCTTGTATGTCTCGGGATAGTGATGTGTGAACAGTAACTAATATCAACTCCTAAAAATTATTTTTTGAACCCGTTGCATTTTCGGCAATTATTGAGTATACTATAAGTGAGCCAATGGCTTGTCGGTCATCACGGCTAGAATATGATGAACGTGTATGTTTAGCTTCCGCAAGCGACGGGGTGCTGCAAAGCGTAGAATATCGCTTACGTGTAGGAAGGGCTTGCCGAAAGGCAGGCTCTTCTTTTTTTAGGAAGGAAAACCAGGAGTCACCACCGATTATTTTATGGATGAGGCCACTTTCCAGCAGGAACTCAACGATGACCTCTTCTATGCGGATGTACGAAAAAAGTATGGCTCCCGCGGTGTTGCACAGGCAAAGAAAATAAAAGAACAGACCACAGCCCTGTTTGCAGGCGGTGAACTGTCCGAAGAAGATCAAGCGGCATTTATCAAAGAAATGGAAGCACTTTTCCTCGATGCAAAAGCTGATGCGAAGAAATTTACTCCCAAAAAATATCTGCGGTAAAGAGTCACATTTACTCCGGAAGAAAGGAGTCTACTTTGAACACACGCATAATTGATACCGCCGATGCTGTGGTTCGCCGCTATAAGACCCGGAATCCAGAAGATATCATCTCACAACGGGCTATCAAATTGAAAGACATCCGTTTTTGCCACGACCTTCTGGGGTATTATACCGTCCTGCTGAACTGCGAATATATCGGCATCAATCCGAATTGTACAGCTGTCCAGCGTATATCTGCTCTGGCTCATGAACTGGGACACGCACTGTTTGACCGGAAGCATGCCAGCTCCGGCCAGGCATTTCAAGACACCTATTTTTATAGTCTGGACAAGATAACGACTGAAAGGAGAACACACATAATGAAAGCACATAAATATTGGTCACTCGGAGCGCTTGCTTGCATGGCAGGCTGTTTCTACACAGGCTGCAAAAAACTGATGCAGGCTCACAAGTATTTCGCTTGCGGCTCTCTGGCCTGCATGGGTA
>OLNC01000261.1_pt1 | contig 61239 bp, 65 predicted proteins | sample 1672011 | NCBI WGS metagenome assembly OLNC01 (sample SAMEA3136636, study PRJEB25190) | human gut metagenome | biome: human gut; feature: human-associated habitat; material: faeces | place: Austria | collected 2013
AAATACAGAAAAAGTCAATGATATCAACGAAAATCCTGTAATTGCGAAAATCGCAGACAATCTATTCTATACTTCTTATTTAGATACATTAGATACATTAGATACTAAAAAAGAAGCCTTGCAGCAACAATTATTGCTCGATCAGTTTTCAGAAGTCCAAGAGAACACTTTCCTAAGCAAAGATAGCTTAAAATTTATTGCTGCCTTTTCTGATACTATTCAAGAAGCCCATGAAATGGTTGGAACAATTATACGTGCTAAAACTAAAGTTGAAAAAGAATACAATGTTGTTTTAATTGGGGAAGATTATCAAGATGAAATAGACAAATGTTTGCGACGAGTGATGCATAAAATCAAGACAGATTCTACTGTTAAAAGTCCTAAAGGTTTATTTTACAAGTCTTTTTACAATTTATTTGTTGAATGTGCGTTAGAAAAAGAAAATATAAAAAATAGGGATAATTCTAAAGGTTCTGAAATCACTTTGCATAATTGGCTTGAAAAATAAGTAACTGACTCATTTGTTTGGATAAATTTCATTCTGTATTTTGTATCCCTTTTAAAGTTTATTTGATAAAATTGTAAATATAATAGCTATTAATTGGTTATTTTATTTGTATATCGCTAGAATTAGTTAGCAAATTTAAACTACGGAGGTTGATAAAAATGAAGAAGTACAAGAAGTTTTGTTTTTTAGGTATTGGGTTATTACCTTTGGTATTAGCTAGTTGTGGGACAAATACTGCCACAAAAGATTCACAAGATGCAACAGAAAAAAAAGTAGAACAGGTAGCGACTTTGACTGCAGGGACACCTGTCCAAAGTTTAGACCCAGCAACTGCTGTAGATCAAACGAGTATAACTTTATTAGCCAATGTGATGGAGGGGTTGTATCGATTAGATGAAAAAAATCAACCGCAACCAGCCATTGCAGCTGGTCAACCAAAAGTATCGAATAATGGCAAAACTTATACCATTGTGATTAGAGATGGCGCTAAGTGGTCTGATGGTACACAAATAATTGCTAGTGATTTTGTAACGGCATGGCAAAGAGTTGTAGATCCTAAAACAGCGTCTCCAAATGTGGAACTGTTTTCTGCTATAAAAAATGCCAAAGAAATTGCTTCAGGAAAACAATCCAAAGATACTTTAGCAGTGAAAAGTAGTGGTGAGAAAACATTAGAAATTGAATTAGTTGAACCAACACCTTATTTTACTGATCTGTTATCCTTAACGGCTTACTATCCAGTACAGCAGAAAGCAATTAAAGAGTATGGGAAAGACTATGGTACTTCTAAAAAAGCAATCGTAACAAATGGGGCATTTAACTTAACAAATTTAGAGGGGGTAGGCACTTCCGATAAGTGGACGATTTCTAAAAATAAAGAGTACTGGGATCAAAAAGATGTCTCTATGGATAAAATTAACTTCCAAGTCGTCAAAGAAATTAATACAGGAATAAATTTGTATAATGATGGACAATTAGATGATGCGCCTTTAGCTGGGGAGTATGCAAAACAATACAAGAAAGATAAAGAATATTCAACAACATTAATGGCCAATACAATGTTTTTAGAAATGAACCAAACTGGGGAAAATAAACTTTTACAAAACAAAAATGCCCGAAAAGCGATTAGCTATGCTATTGATCGGGAAAGTCTAGTTGAAAAATTACTAGATAATGGGTCCGTTGCTTCTGTTGGCGTAGTACCAAAAGAAATGGCTTTTAATCCAGTAAATAAAAAAGATTTTGCTAATGAAAAATTAGTTGAATTTAACAAAAAACAAGCAGAAGAGTATTGGGATAAGGCTAAAAAAGAAATTGATTTATCCCAAAATACTTCTTTAGATTTACTTGTAAGTGATGGAGAGTTTGAACAAAAGGCAGGAGAATTTCTGCAAGGACAGTTGCAAGATAGCTTAGAAGGATTGAAGGTTACTGTGACGCCAATTCCTGCAAATGTCTTTATGGAACGCCTAACAAAAAAGGATTTTACTTTGAGCCTAAGTGGATGGCAAGCTGATTATGCAGACCCTATTAGCTTTTTAGCAAACTTTGAAACAAATAGTCCAATGAATCATGGTGGATATTCAAATAAAAATTTTGATGAATTGCTAAAGGATTCTTCTTCTAAACGTTGGCAAGAATTGAAAAAAGCTGAAAAATTGTTGATCAATGATATGGGGGTCGTTCCAATTTTTCAAGTTGGAACAGCAAAATTAGAAAAAAGTAAAATAAAAAATGTTTTAATGCATTCAATAGGAGCAAAATATGACTACAAAAAAATGAGAATAGAGAAGTAATGGAGGGTATATGGAATTAATTCGTCGCGTTTTTATAAAGGACAAGGAAATTATTTTAGTTGGGACTGCACATATTTCCAGTGAAAGTGCTGAATTAGTTAAAAATATAATTGAAGAAGAAAATCCAGATGTAGTTTGCCTTGAATGGGATCAAAGTCGATATGACAAGTACCTGAACCCTGATGAATGGTCGGATACAGATATTGTTCAAGTAATTAAACAAAAAAGACTAACTGTTTTAATCTCTAGCGTTATTTACAAATTAATTCAAAAACATTTGGCTAAGATTAATGATTCTGTAGCTGGAGCTGAATTTTTTGAGGCTGTTGGTAGTGCAAAAAAAGTTGGTGCTAAAATAGCGTTAGTAGACAGAGATTCACAAGTAACTTTTAAACGATTTTGGCGCTTAATCCCATTAAGAAAAAAAGCGTTACTTCCTTATGCTTTTGGTAGTGTTTTGGAAGGTGCGGAAGAATCTGAAGAAGAAATGTTAAAATTGTTGAATTCTGAGAATTTTGAGCCTATTTTTGAACAGCTACAAGAAGCATATCCAGAACTATGGAAAGTTCTTTTAGTAGAACGAGACCAATATTTAGCTCAGAAAATTTCAGATCAGGAAGCTGGTAAAATCGTAGTTGTTATTGGCCAGGCACATTTACGTGGCGTGGAGAAAAACTTAAAAAGTAATCAACAAATCAATATAAAAGAATTAGAAACTTTACCGCCAAAGCTTTGGTCAACTAAAGTTTTAGAGAGTATCATACCTTTGATTATCATAGGTTTGTTAATTTATTCCTTTTTCTTAGGTGTAGATGTAGGTAAAGACCAAATAATGAGATGGGGCATTTGGAACGGTGGTTTATCAGCATTATTTACTTTATTAGCGTTGGCTCACCCCTTAACAATTGTCACTTCCCTAGTGTTTGCCCCCCTTGCTACCTTGCTACCAATGGTGTCTGTAGGAGTGTTTTCTGCTATTGTAGAGGCTACTTTAAGGAAACCAAAAGTACGTGATTTTCAAACGATGGATGAAGATATAAAATCTTTGAAAAAGATATATAAAAACCGTGTTTTGAGAGTGTTTTTAGTGTTCGTGTTAGCTAGTTTGGGAGGAATGATTGGTAATTTTGTTGGTGGCTTGGAAATGTTTAGGCACCTTATATAATAAAAAATAAAAGAGCAGTCATGAAAATATTTTCATGACTGCTCTTTTATTTCAGGAATAGGATTATTTTCTATTGCAACGTAATTTTCATAATACATGGTCACTTCTTTAGGGGGCGTAAATTTTTCTTTTGCAGATATTTTTGTAAGTTCCTCAACTAAAGATCTGTGAATATCTTCTTTTCCAATGATTTTAAAGATGTTGATAATATTTACTGCATTTAAATAAGAATCAATATTTTTGTCAGTTAAAAATTGATATATTTGTTTTAAATAGTTTATTTCTAAGTCGTAATATCCATTTATGCTAATATTTTTAATTGTTTTTAAGTGTTCAAATTGATTAATATAATACTGCGCTTCTTTTAGATTTCTATTCATAATTGATATTGTTAAAGCATTTTTTAGAACAGTCTGAATAGTTAAATCGTAATCTTTACCAAAGGAATCCACGATTGGATACATAGGCTTAATGAAACTTGACACTTCTTCATACGGTAAGACATTTAAAAGATTTGAAACAATTTCATAATCAATTCCAAAAAATGTTGTTCTTTTATCATACAAATGTTTTAAATCTGAAGTAATTGTTTTATTAAAAGTAGGAACTTCAATGTTATAATGATGTGCAATAGAAATATATCCAAGATAAATACTAAAGTACTGAAGACTAGTTAAGCGCTTTGGCTCAATCCTTTGAAAATTTTTGTCAAATAAGTCAGGGTTTGTAAATATTTTTGAAATAAGAAGTTTTTCTTTTCCTGTTTCATTTACGCTTTTTGTATTCATGCCAGCTCTATTTAAAATTTCAAAAAAATTTACACCTAAACGTTCTGAGAACTTGCTTAACTCTTCTACAGAAATCGGTCGAGAGTCAGCTTCAACTTTTATGTAAACAGATTTGGACATTATTCCAGAATATAAATCAATCTGATGGTAATTTAACTCTTGCCTTATTTGTTTCAGGACAGAACCTATCTTAAACATTTTCTTCCTCCTAATATGTAAAGTATCAAAAAGTAGACCTAAAATTCGATAAACTACAAAAATTTGTTAATATTTTAATTTTAGGTATTGAATACGACACTTGAAGATGTGTTTGTTAAGCTATATCCCTTTTTTTTAAAAAAAAATACATATTTTAGTTGAAAATATAATACTTAGATGTTAAGATGTTTTTATAGGAGGGGTGTAAATGAAAACCACTCTAAAAAAACTATCAAGATATATAGCTGTTGTAATTGCAATAACTCTAATATTTATCTGATAGAAAAAATCATAGTAACAATTAAACAAATTAAGAACCGACTGCCATAGGACGGCAATCCTAGGGGGCAGTTAAACAATTCATGGTATGACATGAACTCTACTCGGTTCTCGTTTGTTGCAACATTAGTTACAACGTATAGTATAACAATTTTTTATGTAAAATTCTAGACTTTTTTAAACTCCTTTATTTGTCTAGGAAAAGTTTTTACAGTGAATTGTTTTTATTAGTTGTATAAATGTTGGAGCAGCGGGGAATGTATACAGTTCATGTATATGTTCCCCGCTTTTTTTGTTGTCTGTTAACTTGTTGAAAAAATAAAAAAACCAAGTAACAAGCACTCTCATTTTTTTAAAATGACTCGCTTGTGGAATAATTCAATGCTTTCACGCATTGTTTGTACTGGAACTACTCGTAAGAGCCGTGCAAACAACGTGTTGCATGGCTCTTTTTCTACTTGGTTTAGAAAGTAGGTGAATCAATGATTGAACTGAAAGCAACAGATTTGCACCGTATTACGTGTCAACTGACCTTGTTTAATCGACAAAGGTTTAAATTGTACAACGGCACAACAGAACGCATTGTATATGATTTTTCAGGAAGAAATCTGTTGATCAATCCTGTGAGTTTTGAAACGGATCAAGACATGGAATGTTTATTCAGACAAGTAAAACTGATTTATTTTGATGGAAAAGTGGTCAGTTATCGTGGCTGCTCGGAACTTCCGTTAAAACTTGAATGTAGAGCGTTCCAAAAAATGGTTAAACGACAAAAGATGTTACTCAATGCACCGTTCAACTATAAGGTTTTTGAAGAAAATGAATTTAGGGAATGGTGCAAGAAAATGAGAAGCTATAAGTAGTGAATTTGGGTTTTTATACTTGGTCTTTTTGTTTGTTAGTTTTAACTAACATGCGCAATTTACCAATAGCTAGGTTAGCTATCGAAAAAGGATGCAGAAAAGCACACGGACACGAAGGTGCAAACCGGCTACACGTCAACTTTTTTGCAGAATTTGGGAGATCCTTAAAAAAAGAATACTACAGGACTTATCTAGTCAATCAGCGTGTCTTTAAAGGTCTAGGTAAGGATAAACTACCTAAAGTACGGTCAGAATAAAGGCGGTACGTGATTATGGGTGTGACACAGTAACTAAAAAGATTTCGTGCGACGATCTTTTGTTTTAAAGGGAGCCAGATACTTTTTTAGAGTTTGGGGTTGCTAACGCTACAAACCCTGCGATCAGTAAAATCTGTAGAAAAATTGCTAAAAAGCTAGCAAACAAAAGGATCAAGTAAAACGAGGATATTTACCATAAAACCAATAGGAGGAAAGTTAACATGAAGATATAGGAGTGTTTTTCTAAGGGGTCTAAGGATAATATTTTTTTAATAATGAAGGCTTTGTTACTATGTTCTTGAGGTGAGAAAATATGACAAAAAAGTGCAAAATATCTGGCGTAAAGAAATGTTGGCATTGATGAATGAAGACGCAGACTGGTATAGGAATGAAGATACCGAGCGTTTTAAACGAATACAAGAACTTGCAAAAAAGATAGAAACAGCAAGCACCAGACAATTTTCTTCTCATATTAGCAAGGAAAGATTTGAAGCCTATCAAAGAATGGGTTTACAGTTTAAAGAAATAGCAGAAGAATTCCATATAACAACTACAGCGTTACAACAATGGCGTAAAGACAATGGGTATCCCATTTACAATAAAAATAATAAGAAATGAGGAAAGCAAAATGAAAAAGTTCGCAAGTGCAGGGTTAAGTATTTTAGTCGCAACAGGGGTAGCAGGTATTGGGGGAAATGAAGTACAGGCAGCAGAACAAGCGCAACCAAAAACACCTGAAAACAGTTCTACAGAACAACCAACAGTGAAAGCTACACAAACAACGGAGCAAGCCATTACTGAAAAACAGCAACAAGTAACAGAGAAACAAGCAATTGTCGATCAAAAACAACAAGTCGCTGACACCGCGAAAAAAGAAAAAGACGCCATTGATCAATCTGTTAAAGACCAACAAGCAGTGGTCGATCAAAACAAAGACACATTGGATCAAAGTCAACAAGCAGTGACTGACCAACAAGCGGTCGTAGACGAAGCAAAAAAAGTTGTGGATGAAGCAACACCTTCAGCCATTGAAAAAGCCAAAGACCAAGTGGCTACTGATACACAGGCAGTTGATGACCAACAAAAAGTAGTGGATCAAGCTCAAACAGACGTTAACCAACAACAAGCAGTTGTTGATGAAAAAGCAAAAGAAACGACTGCTGCTAAAGTGCAAAATGAAAAAGATCAACAAGCAGTAACAGCTGCGAAACAAGAACAAGCCAAGCTTGAAGAATTAGCGAAAAATGCGGAAGCGGAAAAAGCAAAGGCAGAAAAAGAACAAGCAGCAAAAGAAGCTGAACTGGCTAAAAAACAGAAAGAAGAAGCCAAAGCTAAAGATCAAAAAACGAAGGACGATCAAGCAGTCTCAGACCAACAAACTGTTGTGACAACTAGTCAAGAGAAAGTAGCAGACGCAAAAGCAGATACAGCTGCGAAACAGGCAGACTTAACTGCGAAAGAGAATGCTTTGAAAGACAAGCAAGCAGCAACAAAGCAAGCGCAGAATACTTTAGATAGCTCAAAAGAAGAGCTAAAAGGACATAAAGGGATTAACTTGCCTGCCAATTTCACACCTGATTATTACAAAAAATTATCTGAACAAGAAAAGCAAGCAATGGAAAAAGAAGCATTAGCATTAAATAAAGTTTTTCCTGAAAATCAAGCAGATGCGGCAAAAGCAACGGAAATGATCAATGTCAAAAATCCTACAGAAAAACAAAAGCAACAAATGAGTGATTACGTTGTAGGACTTATCAATGATGTTCGCGAAAAGCTTGGGTTACAAAAGTTGAAGATTTCTAACCAAGCTATGAAATTTGCTTGGGATGTAGCAAAATATGATAATCCCAAAGAATTTGATCATGACGTAAATGCGATCAATCGTGCAGCAAAAGAAAATGGTTTTAAAGAATTCCCCGGACAAAACTTTTATGAAAACCTAAGTATGGGACGATTTACGACACAAGAAGGTAAAGTTTCTATGTATGACTTTGAAAAAGCTGCTCGAAATGCACTTGTAAGCATGTTGATGAACGATGGACATTCTGGCTATTCCCATTTAGATTCTTTATTAGATGCAAATGAAACAAACATGGCAGTTTCTATTTCGGGAGATTTAAATGATATTTCAGCAAAAATCCATATCATTAGCTATAATCAATCAAAATTAGTTGAAGCAAATACCTATGAAGAAGGCACTGCACCAGTCTTTAAGAGTAAAGAAACCCTTCAAAAAGAAGTAGCGACCAATCAAGAAAAATTAGCTACCGCACAACAAGTAGAATCAGACGCACAACAAGCAAGAAGTGCAAGTCAGCAAGCCTTAAATACAGCCAAAACAACACAAGCAACAGCAGAAAAAGAACTATCTGTTCATAAAGCGACATTGGCTAATCTTCAAGCAGTTGCGACTAAGAGTACGACAAACTATGAAGAAAAAGTACGACAAACTGCAACGGCAGAAACAAGCCTTCAACAAACAAAAGATCAATTGGCAACAATCAATGAGTTAATTCATAATCGAGCTGCTGTTTTAGAAAAAGCGAAAACAAACGTTGCGGAAGCACAAGCGATTGAACAAACGTCTGCTAAAGTGCTGAAAGAAAAACAAGAAGCCCAAAAAGCAGAAGAAAACACATTGAATAGCTTGAAGGAAGTATTAGATTTAGCAAAAGAAAACTTAAATCAAAAACAAATTGCGCTTAAAACAAGTACACGTTCATTGTCTCGTTTAGAAAATGCTCAACCAACATACGAAAAAGCATTAAACGAGTTAAATAAAGCAGAAGCGGCAGTGGTCCAAGCACAAGAAGCCTATGAAAATTCTCTGAAATCGTTGGAAGAACTTAAAGAACAACAAGCCGTTGCTACACTTGCTTATACACAAGCACAAGAAGACCTTTCTAATGCGAAGTTAGAGCTACAGCAGTACCAAGGCATATTAAGAGACTTAGAGGCACAACAAGCCGAACAGCGCCGACAAGAAGCGTTGCAAGATCAAGTAGCAAAAGAGCAACAACGTCTTGAACGAGAAGCAAAGCAACAACAAATGTTAGTAGCAAGTGCTACTTCGACAGATAAAACAACTGGTCTCCAACAGTTATCTTTTTCTAAACAAAAAGAACAGCCAAAAGCACAAGACTTAACACATTCAGAATCTCGTAAGACGAAACAAGTAGCCAAAGCCCCAGAATCCTTACCACATACAGGAGAACAACAAAGTATTTGGTTGACTATTATTGGCTTATTTATGGCAGCAGGTGCAATCAGTTTCAAGAACAAAAAACGTAAAAAAAATAGTTAATAATTGTTTGATATAGCAAAACAAAGGTATATATCGTGTTTTAAAAGAATATAAAATAACTAAGAGAATCGAAGATACTTTCGGTTCTCTTTTTTTAGTAAGGAGGGAAATGACAATGAAAAAGCAACGAGCCCCTTGTGTTTCGTGAGCTATTTTACAAACAAAAAAATAAAAAAATCGAGGAGAATGATACATGAATCAACAGACTGAAGTAAAAAAACGTTTTAAAATGTATAAGGCAAAGAAGCATTGGGTTGTAGCCCCTATTCTTTTTCTAGGCGTGTTGGGAGTTGTAGGATTAGCTACTGATAATGTACAAGCCGCGCAATTAGATAAGCAACCAGAAACAACCATGGTGCAACCCGATAACCCCGTCCTGCAGTCAGAAAAAGAAACACCTAAAACGGCAGTATCTGAAGAAGCAGCATTACAAAAAGACACTACTTCTCAACCGACCAAAGTAGAAGAAGTAGCGTCTGAAAAAAATGGAGCTGAACAGAGTTCAGCTACCCCAAATGATACCACAAACGTGCAACAACCAACAGTAGGAGCAGAAAAATCAGCACAAGAACAACCAGTAGTCAGCCCAGAAACAACCAATGAACCTCTAGGGCAACCAACAGAAGTCGCACCAGCTGAAAATGAAGCGAATAAATCAACGTCCATTCCTAAAGAATTTGAAACACCAGACGTTGACAAAGCAGTTGATGAAGCAAAAAAAGATCCAAACATTACCGTTGTTGAAAAACCAGCAGAAGACTTAGGTAACGTTTCTTCTAAAGATTTAGCTGCAAAAGAAAAAGAAGTAGACCAACTACAAAAAGAACAAGCGAAAAAGATTGCGCAACAAGCAGCTGAATTAAAAGCCAAAAATGAAAAAATTGCCAAAGAAAATGCAGAAATTGCGGCAAAAAACAAAGCGGAAAAAGAACGCTACGAGAAAGAAGTCGCGGAATACAACAAACATAAAAATGAAAATGGCTATGTAGCAAAACCAGTAAATAAAACGCTAATTTTCGATCGTGAAGCAACAAAAAATTCCAAAGTTGTTTCTGTAAAAGCTGTAGAATATATAGACGCTAAAAAACTAACTGATAAACATAAAGATAAAAAGTTACTTATCAGTATGCTTAGTGTAGATTCAAGCGGGTTAACAACTAAAGACTCGAAAAAAGCACATTTTTATTATAATAACGGTGCAGGAGGAACATTGGTTGTTCTTCACAAAAATCAACCAGTAACTATTACCTATGGCAATTTGAATGCTAGTTATTTGGGTAAAAAAATTGCTAGTGCTGAATTTCAATATACAGTGAAGGCCACACCTGATTCAAAAGGTCGATTGAATGCTTTCTTACATGATGATCCAGTGGCCACAATTGTCTATGGAATTAACATTGACCCTCGTACAAAGAAGGCTGGTGCTGAGATTGAAATGCTCGTTCGCTTCTTTGGAGAAGATGGAAAAGAAATCTTGCCAACGAAAGAGAATCCATTTGTATTTTCAGGTGCTTCATTAAATTCACGTGGTGAAAACATTACGTATGAATTCGTAAAAGTAGGAAACACGGATACTGTTCATGAAATTAATGGATCAAAAGTAGCTCGTCATGGAAATAAAGTTTATTCTAAAACGGATATTGATGTAGGGACGAATGGGATTTCAATAAGTGACTGGGAAGCAGTTCAAGGCAAAGAATATATTGGCGCAACTGTTATTTCAACACCAAATAGAATTAAATTCACTTTCGGGAATGAAATTGTTAACAATCCAGGGTATGACGGAAATTCCATGTGGTTCGCATTTAATACGGATTTAAAAGCAAAATCAATTACACCTTATCAAGAAAAAGGACGTCCAAAGCAACCAGAAAAAGCAACGATTGAATTCAATCGATACAAAGCCAATGTGGTTCCTGTACTTGTGCCAAATAAAGAAGTCACTGATGGTCAGAAAAATATCAATGATTTAAATGTGAAACGTGGCGATTCTTTACAATACATTATTACGGGAGATACGACAGAACTTGCCAAAGTAGATCCAAAAACAGTAACAAAACAAGGAATTCGAGATACCTTTGATGCAGAAAAAGTGACGATTGATTTATCCAAAGTGAAAGTTTATCAAGCAGACGCAAGTCTAAACGAGAAAGACTTAAAAGCTGTTGCTGCAGCAATTAATTCAGGAAGAGCTAAAGACGTGACTGCTTCTTATGATCTTCATTTAGATCAAAACACCGTCACAGCAATGATGAAAACCAACGCAGACGGTTCCGTTGTTTTAGCAATGGGGTATAAATATTTACTTGTCTTGCCGTTTGTAGTGAAAAATGTAGAAGGCGATTTTGAAAATACAGCTGTTCAGCTGACAAATGATGGGGAAACGGTAACAAATACAGTGATTAACCATGTGCCAGGTAGTAATCCTTCCAAAGATGTAAAAGCAGATAAAAACGGTACAGTTGGCAGTGTCTCTCTACATGATAAAGATATTCCGTTACAAACAAAAATTTATTATGAAGTGAAATCTTCCGAACGTCCAGCCAACTATGGCGGAATCACAGAAGAATGGGGCATGAATGATGTCTTGGACACGACCCATGATCGTTTCACAGGAAAATGGCACGCTATTACGAACTATGACCTTAAAGTAGGGGATAAAACGTTAAAAGCAGGAACAGATATTTCTGCCTACATTCTTTTAGAAAACAAAGACAATAAAGACTTGACGTTTACAATGAATCAAGCATTATTGGCAGCGTTAAATGAAGGAAGCAATAAAGTAGGCAAACAAGCTTGGTCTGTGTATCTGGAAGTCGAACGGATCAAAACAGGTGATGTAGAAAACACGCAAACAGAAAACTACAACAAAGAGCTTGTTCGTTCTAATACGGTGGTGACGCATACACCTGATGATCCAAAACCAACTAAAGCCGTTCATAACAAGAAAGGGGAAGACATTAATCATGGAAAAGTGGCTCGTGGTGATGTTCTTTCTTATGAAATGACGTGGGACTTAAAAGGGTACGATAAAGACTTTGCTTTTGATACAGTCGATCTTGCGACAGGCGTTTCTTTCTTCGATGATTACGACGAAACGAAAGTGTCACCAATCAAAGACTTACTTCGTGTCAAAGATTCTAAAGGGGTAGACATTACGAACCAGTTCACGATCTCATGGGACGATGCCAAAGGCACGGTGACGATTTCTGCCAAAGACCCACAAGCCTTTATTCTAGCGTATGGTGGGCAAGAATTGCGTGTAACACTCCCTACAAAAGTAAAAGCCAATGTTTCTGGGGATGTTTATAATTCAGCGGAACAAAATACATTTGGTCAACGAATTAAAACCAATACCGTTGTCAACCATATTCCAAAAGTGAACCCTAAAAAAGACGTGGTTATTAAAGTCGGTGATAAACAAAGTCAAAATGGTGCCACAATCAAATTAGGGGAGAAATTCTTCTATGAATTTACAAGTAGTGACATTCCTGCAGAATACGCTGGTGTTGTGGAAGAATGGTCGCTTAGTGACAAACTAGACGTAAAACATGACAAATTTAGTGGCCAATGGTCTGTGTTTGCCAATTCTAATTTTGTCTTAGCAGACGGAACCAAAGTGAATAAAGGGGATGACATTTCGAAACTATTCACGATGACCTTTGAACAAGGGGTAGTGAAAATCACAGCCAGTCAAGCCTTTTTAGATGCGATGAATCTAAAAGAAAACAAAAACGTTGCACACTCATGGAAAGCGTTCATTGGTGTAGAACGAATTGCGGCAGGAGACGTTTACAACACAATCGAAGAATCTTTCAACAATGAGAAGATTAAAACTAATACGGTAGTGACGCATACGCCAGAAAAACCACAAACGCCACCAGAAAAAACAGTGATTGTACCACCAACACCAAAAACACCGCAAGCACCAGTAGAGCCATTAGTGGTAGAAAAGGCAAGTGTGGTGCCAGAATTGCCGCAAACAGGCGAAAAACAAAATGTCTTATTAACGGTAGCTGGTAGTTTAGCCGCAATGCTTGGCTTAGCAGGCTTAGGCTTTAAACGTAGAAAAGAAACAAAATAATTGAAGACGAAAAGAAGGACGAATTGCTTGTCCTTCTTTTTTTAGCTATGGAGGGGAAAAATTGGAAGCAGTAGTAGAAAGAGAGGCAAAGGGGATGAAAGAAATTGCCATCCAAGAAAAAGATTTGACCTTACAGTGGAGAGGAAACACAGGTAAGTTAGTTAAAGTTCGATTGAAAAATACACGTGCAATGGAAATGTGGTACAACAAACAAATTACCGAAGAAAACATTCAAGAGATCACCACGTTGAATATTATTAAAAATGGAAAATCTTTGGCATTAGAAGTATATCCAGAAAAAAGTATCTATGTGAAACCAAATTTAGGCAGAATCAATGTGCCTGTCTTTTTTATCAAAACACCTATTAACAGAGGAGTATTTGAAGAGATTTTCGGCGAAACGTTAAAAGCATAAGTAAAGGAGAAAGAAAAGCCAATGTATGTATCTTTTGTTCTAAGTTGTTTGCTTGGATTTTCTGCCTACAGTCTATTAAATAGGCTAAATTCGTTGGAATTTGTGGATGTTTGGTTAGACAAAGAAACACAAAAAATCACACTAAAACGCTGTTTTTATGATACGTCTTTCAAGAAACAAACACTAAAAGAGTTAGAACGAGTATATTTCCAATTAAAAGAAATAATCAACGTGCAAATAAATAAGCGGTCTTTAAATACGAATGACATACGTAATGTACGAGAACTAGAGGAAAAACAACAAGAAATAAAACGATTCATGTTAGACGTTTTAGAAGATGCTTATTGGAAAGAATTAGCAAATATGCCAGAAGACCAACGACACTTAGACGATTGGGATTTCTTTTAAAATGGGTTATTGAAAGGAAGCAATAATAAAAAAAATGATGCCTAACACAAAAATATAGGAGGGAAAAAATGATTATTTTATCAGGACTTTTTATTTTAGGGATAGGAATAGTTGGAGGTTATCAGCTAGCCACGTTACCTAAATTGATTGAAATGAAACAGCACAAAGCAATACAGAACCATTTCAATGTTAAAGGAAATGAGTACACCTATTATCAAGAAGACAGTGAAAATTACATTTTATCCTTGGAAGATACAGAATATCGAATTAAATTTTCCAAGAACACCCCGTTAAAAGTGGTATTCACTGAAATTTTAGAACCTATGTAAGGGTGAGTTTATGTATATCTCTTTTGATTTAGAAGCAACACAAGCAGAAAAAATAGCTCTACCTGTCCATCAACGATTTTCGCTCGTTCAAGGTCTTTTGTTACTTGAACAAGCCAATCAAGAAGTTTTGGCCACAAAACAAGGAGGCACGATAGCCTATTTTTTATATACAGGAAAAGAACAAGAACTACCTATTTTAGAAGCGGAACTTTTATTACCGGTCAAACAAAAGGATATGTTAGACGTATTACTTGAACCAGTCACAAATGATCCAACGCTTGATCCAATAGAAGTAAAAAACTTCTTACAGTTAGTTAATCAATCGTTGCCAAAGAAGCAACGAGCTAAAAGTAACAAAAAAAGTACAGAAAAGAAGGCAACTATTGATACAAAACCAGTGAAGAAAAAAGTTTTTTTGTCCGTTAGTCTTATCACACTTATTGGATTGATTCTACTTATGAGTGGTTTTTTATTAGGGAAAACCAATTCTACACCTTATCAAGAAAAAGAATTAGAGGTGAAAAAAGAACTCAATACCTTAACAGAACAAGTCAATGATCAAAATAAAGTAGAAACATTTACTCGATTCTTTCTAACTAATTACTATTCAGGAAAAACAGATGCCAAAACCAGACAAGCAGTTTTAAAAAAGTTTGTAAAAAAAGAAACCTTATCTGATTTTTTATCGGAGAAAAGCCGAGCGAGAAGTATGTTTCCCTGGGAAGTAAAGAAGAAAGACAAACAATGGACGATAGCGTTCATTGTTGTATTAATCAATGAAAAAGACGAGCAATCGATAAAGAAAATTACGTTTACAGCTGAAGAAACAAAAGAACAATTGGTCGTAATGGAACGACCGACAGAAGAAGATTTTGAACTTACAAATTAAAATTAAAATGGAGGAAATAATGATGAAAAAAATTCTTTTTGCTAGTTTATTTAGTGCCACACTACTATTTGGGGGAAGTGAAATTTCTGCTTTTGCACAAGAAATTATCCCTGATGATACTACGACACCGCCCATTGAAGTACCAACAGAACCAAGTACACCAGAAAAGCCAACAGATCCAACACCGCCAATTGAGCCACCTGTAGACCCTGTAGAGCCACCTATTACACCAACGGAGCCAACAGAACCGACAGAGCCAACAACACCAACAGAACCTGAAAAACCAGTAGAGCCAACGGAACCGACAACACCAACAGAACCTACAACTCCTACAGAGCCAAGTGAACCAGAACAACCAACGGAGCCAAGTAAACCAGTAGAACCTGAAAAACCAGTTACACCAAGCAAACCAGCAGAACCCGAAAAACCTGTGACACCAACTAAACCAACAGAACCTGAAAAACCAGTACAACCAGCAGAACCAAGCAAGCCAATCGACGTTGTTGTAACGCCAACAGGGGAATTAAATCACGCTGGAAATGGTACACAACAGCCAACAGTCCCTATTGAAACAAGTAATTTGGCAGAAATCACGCACGTGCCTAGTGTAACAACACCTATTACAACTACAGACGGAGAAAACATTGTAGCTGTAGAAAAAGGTGTTCCACTTACACAAACAGCAGAAGGGTTAAAACCTATTCAATCAAGTTACAAAGTATTGCCTAGCGGAAATGTAGAAGTAAAAGGTAAGGACGGTAAAATGAAGGTTTTACCATACACAGGTGAAGAAATGAATATCTTTTTATCTGCCGTAGGCGGTATCTTGTCTGTAGTATCTGGGTTTGTCATCTTTAAAAAACGCAAAGCTAAAGTATAAGCTAGCGTATAGATAGGAGCGTACCATGAATAAGAAAAGAATTGTCTTTGGGCTTCTCTCTTTTTTCTTGCCTATATTTTTAGTCTTTGGAGGCTTACTTTTTTTTCTTTTATTATTAACGAGTACGTCAGATACTTCAAAAAATGATTGTATTCAGCCAAGTATAAATAATCCAACTGATGCGACAGATACACCTAAATCGATCGAGCAGTTTGTAAAAAGCCATAAAGATGCTTACCTTTTATCATGGAAAGCAGGTGGCTTTTTACCGTCTGCTAGTATTTCTCAAACGATGGTAGAAAATGGGTTTAATTTTACTAATCCATCGGGGACGTCATTTTGGCAGGCACACAATATGGGCGGTGTTAAAACGTCAAAAAAAGAAGATTTTCCTGTAACTTTAGCAACATTCGGCCAAGATTCTGTTGATATTTCTGGTACAAAGCCAGGGTCAAACGTCGGTGATGGCACTGGTGGGGCATATACCTGGTTTAAAGACTACAATGCTGGAATTGTTGGAAAAGCAGAATTTATGGCACACCAGACACTGTATACAGGTGCTATCAATAATACTGACGGATTAAGTACTTTATCAGCTATTTATTCAGGAGGATGGGCTACAGACCCTACTTACCTCATGAAGTTACAGGCCACATACAACAGCTTAGGCAAACAGTTTCAATGGTTGGACCAAGAAGCAATACAGAAATATGGTAACGCACCGTTTAAAAAGAGCGAACTTGTCCCAAATATTCCCGGAAAATCGCCAATCACAAACGAAAAATCTGGTAAAAATTCTGATTGCGTTGTTACTTCAGATACATCCGATCAAGTTACAGGACAAAATACTGCCCCATCATTAGAAGTACCAAGTGCTTATAAAGGAAAGTTAACACTTCCGCCTATCGATTCGAATGATTACGCTGGAAATAACTATCCTTTTGGACAATGTACGTGGTACGCCTATAATCGTATGGCGCAAATTGGCAAACCAATTGAATGGTTTTCAGGTGATGGCGGAAATGGCGCAGGTTGGGCTAATTCTGCTCGTGCGAAAGGGTACACAGTAGTAAAAGGAAAACCAAGTGTTGGTTGGGTAGCTAGTATGCAAGGTGGCATAGGAGGTTCTGCACCGCCCTATGGGCATGTGGCAGTTGTAGAGTATGTCAATTCTGACGGCAGTATTCTTGTGAGTGAAGCAAATGTTATTAATCAAGGCTCTGGTACGCGTTCATGGCGAGTATTAGACAGAGCAACGGTTGAACAAATTGATTTTATTCAAGGAAAGGGAGCGTAGCAATGAGGGAGCGTTTAAAGCAAGCACAACCACTAGTGATCGTTCTTTTACTTGTTTTACTGACCACTTTAGGAGGCGGTTATTTCAATGAGAAAAAAGAAAATGCACAAATAAAAAATCAAAAAGAGAAAGAGCAGCAAGTCCTAAAGAAAACTTTAGAAGAAAAAAACGGACAATTGAATGATTTATCGAGAAAAATTGAACAATTATTGGATGAAAAAGAAGATCCTGTTAATGAGCCATTAACAAAAGCAGTGAATGCCTTATTTTCACTTGTGTTTGACTATGATTCTAGCAATAAAGAACAAACAGTCGCTAAAAGAAAAGAAAAAGCAACTGTTTATGCGACAGAGCAAGGGCTATCCGGGGTATTCCCAAGGGATGCAGATAAAGTTGTTCCTAGTGTTGTGACCGTTTCTCAATTAGATAAGGCACCTGAAATTTATCGAACCACACAAAAAGATACAGGAAAAGAAAAAACAGCATTGGTCCGGCTAGAATATTCAGTTCGAATCGCAGGAAGCCAAGCGCAACGTGGAAATTTTATTTATAAGGTAACTTTCAATGAAGAAAGCAAGAAATTTACAACCATTGAGAATTTAGGTGAGGAAAATCAGTAAAAAAGTACGAATTACAACGCTTATTAGTTTAATGCTTGTTTTAGGGGGGATAAGCCTCTTTTTATTTATGGTAAAACAAAATGAAAAGGCAATGCTCAATCAGGAAAAGGAGCGAGCGGCCGTAGTTTTAGCAGACAATGAAACACGTGTCTTATTTTTTTACAAAGATACGTGTGCTGATTGTCAAAAGGTCTATCCGACGGTTTACGAAGAGGACCAGGGCGAAAACAACATTGTATTTATCAATTTAAATCAACCTAAAAACCGTCACTATATAAAGACATATACGTTGGAAAAAGTACCAACATTTGTTACACCGAAAAGAAGATACGTAGGAACAGATACGAGAAAAATTCAGCAATTAATTGCTGAAAATAACGACGAAAGAAGTGAAGATTAATGCACGAAAATCATGTGAATGAAAAGGAGACAGCCGTAGAAAATACGGAACGTATTGCTAAAAATTATGCTTATGAACGCCCAGCGATTCAAACGGCGCTATTTATCTTATGGCGGGTGCATAATAAGCAGTATCAAACAGGCGCTCGGATATTTTACGACGAATTAGAAAAGGCCACCAAGACGTCTAAGACCGCTTATAAAGAAGCATTAGCTTTTTTAGAAGGTGCAGGCATGGTGGTAAACGAGGTTGTCGTAGAAAGTAAAGTCCCCCAATCGTTAATTCAACGTTACGGGATTTTAAAAGATGAGTAACAAAAAGGCTGTATTCAATCCGCAAGCAGGGAAGCAAGCCCAGAAAGAAAAAGTGAGGAAAGAGACACGTGTTTCTTCAGTGGTTCAAATAATCCGAGCAATCTTCAGGAAGAAAGAGAAAGAACCAGAAAATTCTCGAACCATTCGTTTTTCGCCACGTTCGGCGAAAAGTATTTACTCAATGGTGTTTTTCCTTTTATTTTTCTTGATAAGCTTATTTTTATTAATGAGTTTTGGACGATTAAACACGCTTACAAGGCTTGCGATGCAAAAGCAAGTAAATCGTGAGGAAATTATTGAAAGCGTGAATAAAGGCGTAGCTGCAAGTGATCAATTGAAATATGACGGAATGAAACTTGTGGATCGCTTATTTACAGTGTCCTCAAAATTAGAAGGAAAAGAGTACTGGGAAGCGCAAATAACCCCTTATTTAGCTGCTGGATTGCGTGCAGAAGATTTAGGTCTTGATAAGACAAATGATGACCGCGTTGCACGAAATGTACGCTTTATTCGATTAGAAACAGTTGATTATAAAGAATCACTTTACAGCTTGTACTATGATGTCCGTTTTACTGAAGGGAAAGAATGGCGCCAAGTGCAAGTGATTTTGCCTGTTAGTTATGCAGAAAATGAACTGAAGTTACTTGATAGACCAACGTTAATGAATTTAGCGAAGACAAGTGAGAGTAACAAAGTTGCTTATGACGAGCAACGTTTTATACCTAAAGGAAAAGAAGTCAATGAAGAAGAAACAAAAAAACTAACGGAATTTACCAATCGTTTCTTTGAATTATATGTAAAAAATGATGAAAAGTTAGGACTAATTGCCAATGTAAAAGGACTAGAACATGCGACGCTAGAAAAAGTAGATATTACAAGTCTAAGAGAAACAGGACAAGGGGTCTATGATGTTCGAGGAACCTACCAATTCAGTTATGAAGGGAAAAGTCCGCTAACGTCTAACTTCTCATTACAAATTGAAGCAACAAAAGATAGTTATTTTATTAAAAAAATGAATGGAGTGTAAGAATATGTTTGATTTATCTGGTTTAGCAAATAATATTTCCTCACAGGTGATTATACTATTGGTGATTTTAGGACTGGTATCCTTAGTTGTAGCGGTTGCAACACAAGGGGCCGCACGAGGAATTGCGACAGTCTGCTTAATCTTAATTTTAATCGCGTTGGTTTTAGTGTTAAAAGATGCTGAAAAAATTGGTACCTGGTTGAAAGACTTAATTTTCAAACCAAATGCCGGCTTTATTTTCCCAATAAAAGGTTGGCGATTTTGATGGAATATAATTACACACGAGAATTTAAACAACCTCACAAGATTTACAGTATCAAAGGGGTAGCATTGCCTTTTGCGCCAAACGGCATTCGATTGGAACAAATTTTTGTAGGTATTGGTATCCTTATTCTCTTATTGATATTCGCGATTATTTCATTTGTCGCTAAAATCAATTTTTTTACCACAATTATTGCTAATTTTTGGTTGATTCTTATAGTAGGAGTGGGCGTCCTTGTGTGGACGCTCTTTTCTTTAAAATGGGATAATAAGAGCTTTCTTGATTATCTAATTGGTCGAGGAAACTTCTTGTATCAAAAGAAAAAAAGATATGAACATGGGCTACTTGTCCAATTCCATAAAGAAAAAGTCCAATACAAAGTTAGAAAATAACAGTAAAGTGTTTACAAAGAGATTGTGAGGGATGAAGGTGGATAAAAGAATTGAAGCTGTGACAAAATTTTTAGAGTCTTTAGGAACTGTAGAAGATTACACCGAGGATGTAGCTGTTAAGTATAGAAACTTGATTCTGAAATCGTATGAATTATACGAGAATAAGTATAACGATACTGTTGACGACAGTTTATGTATAGAAGTTTGGTCAAACGGGACTTATGTTGTTACAAACGAGGATTTATCTTTTGATTGTGAGAGCGAAGAAGATTTACAAAAGCTAAAAGAATTGTTTGTTAACACGTCATTTTATATAACCATTAATGAATTAAATAAAGTAGGTCATAAGGCTACTTTATCCGTCAAAGCTAAAGCAAAAAATTTAAGGGAACTGGGGCAGTTAATTAAAGAATACAGAAGTTGTAATTGCAAATATTTAAAGGATAAAGTAACCGAAATAATTGGTGATGATGGGCGTGTTTATTTAGATAGGATAAGTGAACGGATGGACTAAGCATGCTATAATGGTTAGAAACCATAAAGAAGCCTTATTTACAAAAGTAGTAACAAAAAATACAACTACATGAGTAGGAGGTAAATATCTTGATTAATAACGTTACATTAGTTGGACGATTAACCAAAGACCCAGATTTAAGGTATACGCAAAGTGGAACAGCCGTAGGTCAATTTACGTTGGCCATTAATCGCAACTTTACCAATGCTAACAATGAAAGGGAAGCAGATTTTATCAACTGTGTTATTTGGCGGAAAGCTGCAGAGTCATTAGCAAATTATGCAACAAAAGGGACTCTGATCGGTTTAACTGGTCGCATTCAAACAAGAAACTATGAGAATCAACAAGGCCAGCGTATTTATGTAACTGAGGTTGTCACAGAAAGCTTCCAACTATTAGAATCAAGAGAAGTAAACGAGCAACGAAAAGAACAGGCTACAGGTAAAGCTACGTTTGATAAACAGTCAACGGATAAACCTGATCCTCTGGATCCATTTTCGCCAGAAAATAGCATAGTGGATATTTCTGATAATGACCTGCCGTTTTAATGATTTATAAGTGAATAAACAACAAAGGACGAGTGAACAGATCACTCGTCTTTTTTTTGTACAAGTGTAAAAAAATAGTGATTGCAAAGAAAGGAGTTGATAAGGTGCCATTAAAAAGTAAAGAGCCGCGCTTAGACTTTCCAATTGAAGCCATTACGAATAATTTTCTTTTTACAACCTCTAACGACGTGTGGGTAGGTTATAAACTTGCACACCAAGTATTTCCTTTGAATAATTTAGACTTTTTCAAGGAATACATAGAGGACGGAAAAGGCGTATTCGAGCAAGACACGTTCGACTACCATTTTATGAATATTCCAGAATACTTTGATCTCGACGAACAGATTGAAGCGACAATCGATAACCTGGTAAAGGGAAGCTTTGCGGATTTAGGAGAAACCTATTTCCGACAAGCGGGTGATATTCTAAAAGACGAAGTCCAAATGAATAAATATAGTACGTATTTGTTCATTCGTTTTACCGCACCTATACAAGTTGCTAATCCTATGGAGTATATAGAATTGTTCAAGGAAGTTGGACGTAAGGCAATCAATGCTTTAACAGGGGTTCATGTACCAGTTAGCCAACTTTATCGCGCATATCAAGGATTAGAAAACAAGATTTACAAAGACTTATCAAATTTTAAAAATGTGGAACGCATGGATCCAAGAACCATAGGTCGATTGTTTTATTATTTCTTTCACCGTGCAAATACCCGTTTACCTGAACGAACGTTACTTCCGGAAGAAATGACGGAGGGGATTATTGAAAATAACACGGGATATATGACTATTGAACAATTGGATAAAACACATTACCTTGCTTTTTTACCGTTGATCAGTTTGCCAACGAGTATGTTTGGAAGTGCGATTATACAAAACTTGCAGGATAGTTTGAGTACCACGATTGAAACCCATGTCAAGGTTACATTTCGCCACCCAGATAAAGATAAACGCGATGTACACAAACGTCGTAAAAGAATCTATGAACAGGACAAAGAGCAAACACAAGTTGACGGTATTTTAGACGAAGACGAAGTGATTTTATTTGGTGAAGAGCGATTGCACGAACTAAGTAAAAAGATACGTAGTAAAGAACGACGATTGTGTCGTATGACGACAACGTTTGTACTTTCAGCCGATAGTAAACAAGCATTAGAAGAGAAAATAAAAGAACTCGAATTTGTTTTGGACGGTACAGACTACAAGTTGTATCGTCCGCTAGTCGACCAATTAACATTGTTTAATCAGTGTTTAATTGGCGCTAAGAGTCAATTTAAAAGCTATGAGCATGTTGTTTCAACAGGTTATGTAGCGGACCTTGGAATGGATTTAGAAAAAGAAATTGGTAACCGCTATGGCATGCCTCTAGGTCGTGTCATAACTGCTAAAAAATTCAAGTCCGTACAACAGGCACTTTCTTTATCAAGCAAAATCGTATGGTTTTTCCCAAACTTGACTAAAAAAGCCATAGAAGGCGCACAATATACAAATGGGAATACGCTAATCATTGGCCCACCTGGGCAAGGAAAGTCAGTACTTGTTAAGTACATTTTCTTGTGGTTAACGTTTTTAGGACAAAAAATACTTTATATTGATCCTAAAAATGAAACCGTCCTTTTTTTCAAACGAGCATTAGATAAATTCGGACATATTCCAGAATTTAAAGCTTTGTATCAACGCATTAACTTTGTTTCGTTATCAAGTGAAGAAAAGTATCGGGGAATGTTAGATCCATTGCTATTTCTGCCAAGAGAAGAAGCTATTCAAACCGCACGAAACGTGTTAGAAAATTTTGGTGAAGTTACGACAGACAGTCACACTGCAAGTGACAAGAAGACGCTAATTTTAGATTCTGTCAATGCGGTGATGAAAGGTAAAGGGAAAAAACACCTAACGAAAGTAATCGAGGTTATTCGCGAAAAAGACCCTAAATTAGCCAATTTAATCTCTGGCCACAATGTTGGGTTAGGTAAAATTCTTTTAGGGAACGATTACAGTGAACCTATTCGCTTTGAAAATCAAATCAATGTCTTAGGTACCCAGGGGCTTAAAATCCCTACACAAGCGGAAATAGACAGCGGACGATTAAACAATGAACAAATCGCAGGCATGTCAATTATGGAAGTTATTATGAAAATGACAACGATCTTCTCTACAGATAAAACTGAAGATGCTGCGATTATTTTCGATGAAGCGAAAGGATTTGAAGACACGGCCCAAGGACGTTTTCTAATTGAAGGAAGTTTACGCCAAGGACGTGCGAACATGACCGATATATACCTTGTCACACAAGCGTTTATGGATTATGATAAAGAAGATAAAAAAGAACTATTGTCTTATAAATTTGCGTTCCGGCCAAACCAAAAAGAAGCACAGAAAAAAGTTTTAGAATTTTTTGGTATGGATACGAACCCAGCAAATATTCAGTTAATTAATGAACTAAAATCAGGGACTTGTTTATTCCAAGACCATCGAGGGCGTAGCCAGCCTATTGCAATTGATGTTTTATTCGATAGTTGGTTAATGGCCGTTTCGTCTACTAATAAAGAGGATGAAGCTACTCAAATGGCGTTGGCAATGGAACAAGGATCATAAAAAAGGAGAAGTGAGCATGAAAAAAGTACTACCTTTTATTGCCTTAGTCGGCTTGTTATTGTTGTCAGGTTGTGGATCAGATATGAAAAAGATATTGACTGCCGATGGTGGTAAATGGGAAGGAACGGGTTTTGGTGTGTCAACTCAATTCACTTTTTATAAAGATGGAGAAGTTAGTTTATTAGAGTCTGGGTCAAGCTATAGCGGAACATACAGTTACAATGATAAGGAAGAAAAATTGACTATAGATATAAGTAATATAGGCAAAAATATATTTTCTGATGTAAAAGAAAAGAATGGGAAAATAACTGCTAATTATGGGAAAAACACAATATCTCTTGAAAAAGTCAAAGAAAAATAAGAGGTGATACCTTGAACAAGAAATTATTAATTAAAACAGCCTTACTGTTTCTAGTAGGCTGTTTTTTTGTTGTTACACAAACTACATCTGTTAATGCAGCACCTAAACCTGATGAAAATAAAGTTATTGTTACAGAGCCAACTACTAATGTAGATACAATTTATGATACTTACAAAGACAATGCTTTTGAGTTAATGACTAAAGAAAAAGAGAAAGAATCTGTAACGGGTTTTAATGAAGCCATCACAAATGCTTCTGCGACAATAAAGACTTTTGTCTGGTCAATGGTAAAAGGACTCGGAGAGTTTAATGCAGTTATGGTAAAAACACTATTTAGTATGGATATTATAACTGCTATTAAGCAACCGATTATGAACCTAACGTCTAGCATAGCAACTAACATGTTGGGCATTGCTGGAACGATTGGTATTGCCTTTGTCTTTGTTATTTTAGGTGTAAAATTTATTGGACAACAACGATACAAACGGTTTTTTGGTATTTTTTTAATGACGATTCTTATTTTTACGGGTCTTTCCGTCCTAAAAGATGCCAACACGTCCAATTCTTTGTTTGATATGATGTTTAGTGTAGATAAAGAAGTTGAGACTGCATTTGTGAATATTAATCCGGTCTTAGGTGATGTTAGTGTACCAATGACAGAGAAAGGAAAAGATAAGAACGGAAATGAAGTAGAGCAAAAATTATCTGCAGATCAACGAGCAAAAAGTGCAGGAAATTTAATTGCTTCACGTGTTTTTTACACCAATGTGTATGAACCTTACTTGCTCATGAACTACGGAACAAGTGATGTTAATAAAATCCGTAAGAAAACAGTGAAGTATAAAGACAAAGAATATGATCGAATCAACTTATTGTTAGACAACGATATGAATAGCGAAGAAAATGATAAGTTAATGGAAGAAGTTGTAAATTACGAAAGTAAAGACTTAAAGAACCGATCAATTATGTATTATAACAACTGGACCAATACTTTTTATGGTTTGTTTTACCTGGTAGTTAACTTCATTCAAACAGTGGTGTATTTTCTGTTAAGTTTCTTACGATTAATTATTGCTGTCATTCAATTGTTCCTATTGCCGTTGTTACCGTTATTGTTGTTCGCAGGACTCTTTTTAACTGAAACCAACGTCTTTGCGAATTACTTTAAAACCTTTGGCATGACTATTTTTATGAAGGGAATGGTTGGTTTTGCGACTATTTTCTTTGCAAGTTTCTTATCACTAGGTTTTCAATTAAGCAATCAGACAGAAAACGTGTGGCAGAAGATATTAACGATACTTATTTATCTTCTTACACCGCTTGGCTTGTATGTCTTCCGGAAATTCTTTGCTAATCTTGTCACGGGCCGTGTTTCACTTTCTGATGGTGTCGGGTTTATCGGAAATCCTTTTGGCACAGAAGCTAATATGCGTAGAGCGGCAAAAGAACAAAAGCAAGAGAATAAGGAGCGCAGGAAACAGGCACAAGAAGAACGTAAAGCAGCTATTAAAAAACGTCAAGAAGAAGCAAGGAAACATGGTAAAGCAGAAACTGGCTTAAAACAACGACCATTAAATAAAGAACAAGAAAAACGTAGTGCACTACGCCGTGAGTTGAAGCCAAGGCCTCAACATAAAGCGCCAAATGCTATCGAAAAAGCACAAGAAGGATTAAGACAAGCGCACGAAAAAGGACGTATGCAAGAACAGAAATCTGAAGAACAACTCAAACGGCAGCAACAAGAATCAGCTCGTCAAAAAGAATATGAAAAAGATCGATTGAAAAAACAGAAATCACTTAAAAAAATTAATGATCAAAGCGACGAATCAACCAATTTAACAGCTTTAAGAAATCAAAATCGGCGTACTGGACAGCGAAGTAAAAAACGCGAAACAGGTCATCAAACACTTATGAAACGACAAGGAGAAAAAGTACTTCAACCAACAAATAAACCAAAAGATATGAAAAAGCAAGTGGTTGCTCGTAGTCCAAGACGAACAGGACAACCAACGACTCGTCAAAATATCCAACCAAAAGTAGCGGCCCAAACGGTCAAACGGAGTGGTGGAACGTTGGGAAGTAATCCTGCCTATCGACGTCCAGAAGTACGAAAAAAAATGGATCAAGTGAAGCAAGTAACGCAAGTTGATGTACCTCAAACGCATTCTACACCACAACGTGTACAATCCAAGGTAAATGAGCCAATCACACGTATGAATAGACATAATACGCCAATCATTAAGAAAGAAAAGAAAACTAAACAACCACCAGTTGTTCGCAGAGAACGCAAGAAACCTGGTACACAGAAGATAACAAACAAACCTAAAGGAGTGAGACAACCTCGTGCAAGGAAATAATTTGTTTAACAATGGGTTGCTACAACCAAAGAAACCGCCAATAGGGCAAGAACAACAAAAAATGACTCGCTACCACCAACTCCGACTAGTCTTTGGATTAGTCGGAGTTCTTTTATATCCTTTTGCGATTTTAGGCAGTATTCCATTACTAATTGGTCTAGCGGTTGATAAAAAAGACAAGGCTGCAAACGTATTTGATATGGATTATGAGAGTTTTTTGAAACGAAATAGTATTGTCTTTCTTAGTTTTTCAGCTGTGTTATTTGTAATAAATGTCTTTGCATTTATCCTCTGGATTCCCAGAGGGTATCTGTCTGCGTATCTTCTTTTCCCCTTAAATCTTCTTCATACAGCACTGCGTTTTAATTGGGAGACAATAGTCGCTTTACTTATTGGGTCAAGTGGAATGGGAGCCATTTTTTTGGCATTTTCTTCATTTGTGGCAAAACGAAAAGTGATTTCAAAGGAAGACGAACGGAAGAAAATAACCGAATCAAAAGCCTACAAAGACCGAGAAAAAAATAAATTTGAAGAGTCGCAACGCTTCACAGATGAACAAGAAGAAGCGTATGAAGAAGCAGTAGAAACGGTTGATATTGACAAGTATAAAGAACTATCCAATCAATTATTGCTTGGTACAAGTGAGTTCGGGTTGCCGTATATCATCAACTTTTCAGAGTTCAATCAGCATGTTCTTGTTCCCGCAACGACAGGTTCAGGGAAAACAACGTTACTTCAATTACTTGTCCAACACGCAGTCAAATTTAATTTTCCGGTGATATTGATTGATGGAAAAGGCGCTCGAGATACATTAGAAAGTATGCGAGAAATTGCCAAATTTTATGACAAAGAAGTGCATGCTTTTACGGATGATGGCGATATGAGATACAACCCAGTAGAGCATGGAAATGACATATCTATTCGAGATAAGTTAGTGTCTTTAGCCGAAACAGAAAGTGTCTTTTATTCAGGCGCAGCGAAAGCTCTTTTGCAAGTAACAATTCAATTGTTAGACGAGTTTAAAGGAGCCAAGGTTACTTTATCTGGAGACACTCGTACGACAGAAACCGTTGAACGAAGTCTACCATTTGTTCAACGATTTTTACTTCCGAGAAATGTTTTACACTTATTTGCGGATGCGATTTTACCAAACAATCCCAAACTATTTGAGATTGAAGTAGAAAAGAAAATACAAAAACCTAAGAAAAAATCAGTGAAAGAAGGAAGCGAGATACTGCCTGATTCAGACCTTGATAAAGAAGAAAAAGAGGAAGATTCACAAATTAAGAACAGTAAATTTAGAAACATTTCCCAACTAGGAATAGCACAAAAAGAAACGGAAACGATTGTCCTTAATCCAGAAACATTAGATTTAGACTCGTACTATTTATTACTAAAACGAAACCTAAGATATTTGCCAACAGACAAAGAAACAGGAGAAAATATCAAACAAAAATTGTTCGAACGATTATTTATTCGTTATGAACATAAAGATTCACCGTTTTATTTGTATGCCACATCAGAAGCATTACAGACAAACATTAACATGTTATTGGACAGTGAGTTAGGAAAATTATTTGATACTAAAAACGCAAAAAATGTTCTCGATGTGCAAGAAATTGTCAATCAACGAAAGTTAGTTTACGTATCGTTCAATGGATTGATTTACAAAGAATATATCCGCACTTTAGCGCAAATGTTAGTCGGAGACGTAAATTATTTTGCTTCTGAAATGTATCGAAAAAATGTGAAACGTGAAGTCCTTGTGATTTTTGATGAACCTGCTTCTTATCTAAATGAAACGTTTATTGATATGGTAAATAAAGGTAGAGGTGCAGGTGTTTACGGTATTTTCACCCCTCAAACGATGGCAGATATTGCAAAATTAGGCGATAAATTAATGGAACAACTTGTCGGAAATGTTAATACTTTGTTCATTGGAAAGACCAACGAAAAAGGTGAAGCCGAGTATTGGAGTGAAACAATGGGAACGTACCAAGACATTGATGTAACTTCAGTTACGGAACAAGAAGATGGCTATTCAGATGTTGGAAAATCTGATTGGTCAGGAGATAGAGGAACCAAACGTAATGTAGATCGCTTCAAAATTAGTCCAAACAAGATAAAAGAATTGCGTACAGGGGAGTTTATTATTTATCGTACAGCAGAAAATGTAAACCTTCCACCACAGAAAGTTTACGTGCGAAACGCATTAAATTGGCTTAAAAATAATAGTAAGATTTAGAAGAAATAGCAAATGAAAAACGAGAGTAGCCATAGAGTAAGCGTAGAGTAAGTATAGAGTAGGTATAGAATAAAAAATCTAGGAGAGCGGTCCTCGGCGCTTGGTATAAAAGGCTTTCTCCGCCTGCAAAATTCCTGACCATTTTCGCTCAACGTGGGTTAAAACCCCCATTAAGCGAAAATGGTCAGGAATTTTGCAACTACGAAAAAAATACCAAGCGCCGAGGACAAACAGAATAGAGTAAAAAAATAGAATGAGTAAGGTGATAGAAGTAATAAAAATTAAAGAAAAAAGTTCAAAAGATAAAGTTCAAAAGATTAACAACTACCCCTTGCGATAGACGCCCCTTCACCAAACCTTGAAGGGACTATCGCCCAAAGCAACAACCTCCTAAATCCTCCACCAAAACTTGGAGGACTTAAAAGCTGAAAAAGAATTTCTACACGTTGTTCCGAAACTCTTTTTCAATGAAACAAATAGGCTTTGCCTATTTGTACTTTTTATAGAAATGCGGTGATATTTTGAAACCATTACTATATAACTATTACATTGATTACACTAAGAAAGATAAAACAAGGCTAATTATTTTATGTCTACTCCATGAATTAAGAGTTATCTCAGTTCAACAATTAATTGACTTTTTCCAAATTGAACGGTTATCAGCAGAAAGCACAGTTTATAAGCACTTAAATTTATTAAAAACAGATGGATTAATTGCCCGATCAAAAAATGGAATGCACACGTTCTATTACCTAACAAAAGAAGGGCATAATTACATTGGTGGGTACTACACCTTGCCAAAAGTTCCTGAATACAATTTACAACACCACTTACAAATTAATGATTATCTGATAAAAATGTTGGAACTTTGTAATAAGCACCCGCACCTTAAGGCGGTAGTATCAGAACGTCGAAAAGTATATGAAGTAAAGGACGAGAAGAAAAATCAAAAAGGCGTAAAATACTTTGTTCCTGACTTCATTTTTATGTTTTTGGATAGTATTGGACGAGAAGTAGAGTGGCAATTTGAAATAGAATTAACACTAAAAACAAAACGACGTTATAGTCAGGGTGTGTTTCCGAAATACATTAAACATTTAAAAAATTATGAAGATGCACGCTTAATTTATGTAACACCTAGTTCAATCATTAAAGAAGAACTTGATATGTTTAAAGAATATTTTATTGACAAAGAAGGGGACGAGTACAAAGAAGTGTTTGATCGATTGCATGTTTTTTCAGCTGAAGAATTTGAAAGTGAATTGAAACGATTACTAGAAAAAGATAAATTCATTAATTGGGAGTGAGTTTCATGAGAAGAATAGAGAAAGAATTCAACAAGAAGCTAGCCGGTTACGAAAGAGAGTTAAAAAAATTAGGCTGTCTGGATGATGAAACAGGACTTATTCCCATAAGCAAAAGACGATGGCATGTCATTTGGTGGCAACCTGTTACACTTGCAAAAACAATTGTAAGATCTTTTCGATTAACGCTAGATAATGAAAATTTATGTATTTTAGGAGATGTAGAAATCACTATTTATCATGATGGAACATATGGTATTTCTAAAGAAGCTGTCCCAATTTTTATTAATGACTTATTGTCTTTAAAAAAGTTAATTACTATTTTCTATGGAACACCTTTTAACTTAAATTTTGAAAAAATTCGCTGCGTTAATTTTAACAGGTATTGTGTCACTATTCCTGAAATTTATGTCGAGAAATTTGAAGTATTAATAAACTACTTGATAATTTTAAGTAGCTGCTTACATGAAGTAAAAAAGCACGTAGAATATGATTAACAAGCTTTTCTTCTTTCAGAAGAACACCAATAGATTGGTTGAGTTCGCATACGCTCACCTAAGAGAGGAAAAGAACGAAGTCAAGCTTCGTTCTTTTTTCTACGTCGGAGAACCGACGTAGTGATTCAGACGCAAAAACCATGCGTCTGAATTAGGCCCGTTTTTAGGAAGGGCTAGTGTGTTTGATTTATCAGTTCTCACAGCCGTGTAATTTCTAATATTCCCTAATCGTATATCAGTCACTCGGCGAGTATAACCTAAAACATAACCTGTCGGAGGTCAAGGGCAAGTGGCATCGGCAAGCCGACCCTTGTCCTCCGACAGAACATGTTTTCTAGTCGGTTATGCCGAACGACCGATATACGAAAAGGGAATCTAACCAGAATTTCCCCTCTGACCTTTGAAAACTGAAAAGCGAAATCAAACAAACAGGCCTTCGTCTAAAAACGAGCCTAATCAAACCTTAGGGGTTGCACCCCTAACACCCGGCGCCTCACTCTCTCAACCGAAAAGGTTGGTTGGAAAAGCGTTGACAAAAACATATTTATTTATTGGTTGTTTGAATATAAAAAATGAAAGAAGGAAAGCAAAATGCTAACAACAAAAGAAAAAAACAGATTTAAAAAAATGGTAGAAGGAAACAAAACGTTTCATTATTCTTATGTCGATAGACTTAGACAAGATGTAAGATATTACGTTAATCAATGTGAATCAGCTGTTAAAGCTAGAGAAAGCATGGAAATCTTAGAATTTATCTACAGTCTATTTTCTGATAAAGAGTTACCAGCATGGTACACAAAAGCCGACCTTGAAAATGATAAAAAATCAATTGAAAAATTGGAACGCTGGGCAGCTTAGCTGTTCAGCAACAATCAGAAAGGGCGATTAGCATGAAATTTATCAAAGATGTAACGACATTAGAAGAATTGAAACGCGTATATAAAAAGCTAGCTTTAAAGTACCACCCTGACATGGGCGGTACTGATAAAGAAATGGCGCAAATAAATAACGAGTATGAAGCGTTGTTCGATAAGCTTAAAAATACACACAAAAATAAAGAAGGTGAGTACTACCAAAAAGAAACGACAGAAACACCGCAAGAATGGCAAGAAATCATACACAAGTTGTTAACGCTAAAAATGGAAAATGTTTCAATTGAAGTGATAGGCGCATTCTTATGGGTATCAGGGAACACAAAGCCTTATAAAGAAGAGTTAAAAGCTTTAAATATGAAATGGAGCAACAACAAAAAGTCCTGGTATTTAGCCCCTGATGGATATAAAAAACGTAGTAAGAAAAAATACGATATGAGCGATATTCGCAATATGTATGGTTCGCAGGTAGTGAAAGAAGAACAAGTCAAACAAAAGACATTAACAGCGTAAATAGGAATTGAATTACATTAGGAAAAAATTAGGTTCTACGTCCAAAGAGGTTTTACCTCTTTGGACGACCAAATAAAAAAGAAAGAAGGAATCAAAAATGATTAAAACAAGTGCAGTAGGAAGATTAACAAAAAGTTCAGAACTAAGAGTAACGTCAACAGGGAAGGCCGTTGCTAATTTTGCATTAGCTTGCAAAAGAGAAAGACTTGATAAAGACGGGAATGCCCAAACGACTTTTATTCAATGTGTAATCTGGGGGAAACCTGCAGAGGTGTTAGCAAAATATACGCAAAAAGGTTCATTAATTGCAGTAAATGGTGAATTACAATCACGTTCTTATGATGATCAACAAGGACAAACGCATTATGTTACAGAATTAGTCGTAGCAGGCTTTGAATTTTTAGAATCAAAAGAAACTGTACAAAATAGAGAACAAAAACAACAAATGCCAGAAATGGCGAACGCCGAACCGTTTTATGGTATGGATGATATGGAACCGCCTGCTTATCATTAAAATTTATCTGAAGGAGGGAGAAAATGAAAAAGTTAATCGGTAAAAAGTGGCTGCTGCTTACAGCAGTAGCCACTTTTTTATTATCAGGATGCGCAAGTCTTGAACAAAAAGCACAGGATAGTGTAAAAGAAGTTACTGAAAATGTTACTCAAACTATTTCAAACGATCAACGTATACCAGCTGATTTTGTTAGGCACGTGGATGGCGATACCACAGTATTAAAAATTGACGGAAAAGAACAAAAAGTTCGGTTTTTATTAATTGACACACCCGAGACTGTGAAACCGAAAACAAAAGTTCAGCCGTTCGGATTGGAAGCTAGCAAACGTACAAAAGAGCTTTTGTCTAATGCTTCAGAAATTACTTTTGAATATGATCAAGGCGATAAAACAGATCGCTACGGCCGAGCGTTGGGTTATATTTTTGTAGATGGAACATTACTACAAAAAACACTTGTGAGTGAAGGTTTAGCACGTGTGGCCTATATAAAAGAACCTAACACTAAATATTTGTCAGAACTAGAGCAAGCCCAAGAACAGGCTAAAAATGAGTCACTCGGAATCTGGAGCATACCAGGTTATGTGACACAACGGGGGTTTAGTAAATAAATAAGAAATCGCTATGAATTATTGAAAGTTTTTGGCGAGAAATTATAACACATTATGTTGTTGTTAACAACATAATGTGTTATAATTATATACATAAAGGAGGGGTAAAGGTGGCTACTACAAAAAAGAAACCTATACATGTAAATGTTGATGAAAATTTAAAAGAAGAAGCAGAACAATTATTTGATGATTTAGGGTTAAATATGACAAGTGCAATTACGATTTTCTTAAAACAGTCTATTAATGAGCAAGCAATTCCTTTTATGGTTAATAAGGGAAACAAAGAGACTCTACAAGCATTAAAAGACATTAAAGAAGGAAATGTTCATGGTGGATTTTCTTCCGTGGAGGATTTAATGGAGGATTTAAATGCTTGAAATATTTTACACGAACCAATTCAAAAAAGACTTTAAGAAAGCAAAGAAACAAGGAAAGAATTTAGAGAAATTAAAAGAAGTATTAGTACTTTTACAAGAACAGCAAACATTGCCGCCAAAGTATAAAGACCATGCACTAACAGGAAATTATATAGGTACACGAGAGTGCCATATTGAACCAGATTGGTTACTGATTTATAAAATTGACGGTGATAAATTGATCCTAACTTTAGCCCGAATAGGCTCACATAGTGAATTATTTCGATGAATCGGAAAGATATTACAAATCAATAAAAAACACTACTAAACGACCAGACGAATAGTAGTGTTTTTTGATTATGCGATTGTACTAAGCAATTTTAACACAATAAAAAATAATCATGCAAGACTAGGGCGCAACAATCTATTATAGACGTGCGCCTTTTTTAGTTCGGGAAAAGGGAATGAATCCGTTGTTCCGCGGCGGTGCGGTAGCCCTTGCTCCAAAACCAACGGATTAACTGCTGCACTCAACACGAGTCAATTAAACGTTCTCTACCCATTCGTTCCGATTGGGGAACGTTTCCTTTTCCTACTCGTTCCTCGCTTAACGGAAAAGGCCATTGACACGAGTTGTTCCTTGTGGGATCACAAGGAAGCGTTCCGCAGTGATTAACATTTCTAGTAGGTATTTCATACCTACTAGAAAACAAAGTCAAGGGCGTTCCGGTCAAAAATCCCTTTTCTGATGTCAGAACAGTGTCACGCGACCTTTTTCGTTTTCAGGCCGTTCATTTTGCAGTGTGTAACGCGCTGCTCACTGTTTGCTACAGTACCACAGCCAGTCGAAAAAACAAGGGTATATAAACGAGCAAGCTCGCCCTTGTTTTTTCTTTATGTCTATGGTCCTTCCACGGCACAGCGAGCGACACGAACACACTGGCGAAAATGAACAACCTAAACAAAAACGAAAAAGGGGGTAGACTACACCGTTTGACGAAAAGGAATTTTTGACCGTCCAGCTTCACTTCCTCAAACGCCTAACAAAAATGGTTGTTCAAAACCCAAAAACCTGAAAGGAGGTGGTTAAAATGAATGAGCTACAATTAAAACTTGACCTAGAAAAGGCACAACTGGAATACCAAAAATTAAGCCAAGCAATCAATGAAAATGATACTGTCACGCTGTTATTAAATTATGGTTGTTTAAAAAATGCCAATGACCGTTTAAACCAACTATCATTTTTGTTGAACCACATTGAATGGAAGGACGTGTAAGAATGGCTGAAAAAAAGAAAAAATACTGTGTGACAATTGTTGAAACCTTAGAGGTAGCTGTATATGTTTATGCAGAAAGCGAAGAACAAGCACATGAATTAGTTTCTAACATGTATTACGACCAAGAAATAATCTTAACAGAAGAGAATCACGAAACAACAGAATTTATCATTTAAAACAACGAAAGAGGTGAAAAAGATATTTTAGAGGTATTGAATTATATCCACGAAAAAAGCACAAAAAAAGAAACCTTTTGCCACTAACAAAAGATTTCTAAAGAATTGGTAGTTATACCTGAATAAATTTGTAATTCAAGTATAACGTATCTCATGACCTTTGACAAGTGAATTTCCCCCAACCTCTTATTCATAAGAGGTTGGACTAACAAAAGAAACGAGGGAACGTTATGGATTTTCAAAATATACAAACTGTAAAAGAATTAACACACGCACTCAAACAATACAATCAAAATCTAGCAACCACTATTTTTGACGACACACAAGGCTATATAAGTGTAGCATTCAAAAAGGACAAGATAGAAAAGAACGGAAACGACTTTCAATTTTTATGTTTCTATCCTAATTATGAAGTAGCCCTTTATCCAGTCGTGACATTACTTTCTTATCTTGAAAAGCTACCAGAACAAGCAACCGTTGCGATTAAAGACCCTGACGGTAACTACTCGTCCCTTTATCTAACCATTGATGAAACGATAGATAAAGGGACGAAATACAAGTGGCTAGTAATTAGCGACAGACTTTCTTATGAACGCTTTTACTTAACTAGTCAATTGACTATACAAGAGCAAGCACTGGAAAAGATGTTAAAAGAACTAGAAACCGAACCTAACAATAGACTAGAAGCCATTCACGACTGGCTATGCCAACAAACCGATAAAGACCTTTTGGTTGGTATTTTAAAGGAAAATAGAACATTGAAAGGGGCGGAAGCTTACTGCACTCAAAAGGCCTATGAAATACGTAATGGCAACGGGGCAATGGCTAGTCATATTACTGTTTTTAACTGGGTTAGAGAATATTATACGCTTGACGAACTGCCAACGGATAAGCCAAAAATACAAGCGACAATAAAAAGCGATTATATCAATCAAAAAATACAGCGACCAACACCAGTAGAAACCAAGAATAATAACGAAATAGATTTGTTTGAGGGGGAAGATTTTTAATGAATACTACTGACTATGTAGAGAATAAATTACAACCGCCAAGAGCGTTCTTTGAATGGTGCTACTCTTCTTTTCGGACATATGTATGGAAAAATAAAAATGAAACCATTGTTTCTTCAACAAGAAAACACGATTGGATAATTGAGAAAAAATTGAGAAAGAACTCTCGATTGACCTTTTATGATTCAAGCAGTTGTTTTCAGATTATACTAAGTACAAGTAAGCGAATTGAAGTACAGACCTACAAAGTTATTTCAGAGTATGAAAATGGAGTGCAATGTTTTCGTGAACAGCTAGAATGTATTGAAATATTTTCAAATAATCAACATATCAAGATTGGAAAGATATGTTTACCTGTATATTATGGTTACAATATGGGCATAGCCTTATATCCTAATGAATGGAAAAAGCGTTTAGAACGTGTGTCAGAGTTGAAATATCTAAATTTAGAGCGATTAAACGTTGATAATTTAGCTACCACGTACAAATATAGAACCTTGATAGAATTTGCTCAGAAAATAAATGCTCATAAATTAGCATATGATGTTATGAGTGGTGCAGTAGACATGCGAATACTTACAAAGAACTGTTTAAGGAAGTACAAAACATTTTTAAAGAATACAGACAATAGTCTAAAAGAGATACAGCTAAAACAAACATTTGAAAGCTTAAACATACCAATGGTAAAAGGGATTGAAAAATACGTATTAAAGAGCGACATATCCGATTTTCCAAATGAGATTGGCGCTGTTAAGTTTCAGAATTGGTTAGTAAAGCAAGGAAAGTCATTTAAGTATTATCAAGACTACCTCAATATGTTAACGCTCCTAAAAATAGAAATAAACAAACGTAATCAGTTACCGCCAGATTTAGAAGTCGCACACGATTGTGCAGTAGATAGAATTAATCAGTTGAACTATGAAAAAAGGGATAAAGAAATAAATGAACGTTTGAAACAACTAAGGAAGTATGAACGAGATATTGATGGGTACACATTTGTGTTACCTAAACGAGCAAACGACATAAAAAAAGAAGGAAAAGCACTAAACCATTGCGTAGCAAGCTATATAAGCAGACACGCAAAGGGAGAAACAACGATTATCTTCGTAAGAGAGAAGAAGAACCCTCAAAAATCTTATTTCACATTAGAGTACAACTACAATAGGGTTGTTCAGTTACAAGGAAAGAAGAATCGACAAAAGGTACCAGATGAATTGAAACAAGCGGTAGACAAATGGGTCAAGGTCATTAAAGATTAAACGTTAGGAATGCTAAGAAAAGACCGTTCTTAGCATTCCTAACCGAAATCTAGGACAAAATCCATTGTTCCGCGGCGGTGCAGTCGCCCTTGCTCCAAAACCAATGGATTTTCTGCTGCACTCAACACGAGTCAATTAAACGTTCTATTCCCATTCGTTCCGACTGGTGAACGTTTCTCTTTTCCTACTCGTTCCTCGCTTAACGGAAAAGGACATTGACACGAGTTGTTCCTTGTGAGACCACAAGGAAGCGTTCCGCAGATTTAAGTTTTTTCTGAAGCAGTTTCACTGCTACAGAAAAAAGGCGTTGGTTCTATGGCATTTTTCTGTCACTCGGCCCCTTCTTGCGGTTATCATTTCTTCAGTGAGCCGGCCTTGTGTACTTGCGAATCATACAACAGCCAGTCGAAAACACAAGGGTAAAATGCACGAGCAAGCTCGCCCTTGTGTTTTCTTTGTGTCTGATGTCTGTTCTCTGCGCACCCAAAACCTCAAACTCACTGAAGAAATGGATCATAACAGCAAACAAAGAAAGGAGAGGACCACAGAAAAATACCGAACCAACGAAGTTCAAAAGAAGCACCCCTTCCTAAATCTTCAAAAAAAATGAGTTTTGAAAAAAATAAAAAACAGAAAGAAGCGAATAAAAATGACTAGACTTGAACAAGCACAAGGAAAATTGCAACGACTAAAAAGAGAAAGCGAAGAAATGCACCACTTAATCAGGGCGGAACATGACCGTATCCCTTTTGGACAGCCTAACATTATTGGCCGTGGGGACATTTATAAGAAAGTAAATGGCTATCATGATCGTGCAATTAAATTACTGAAGGAACAAGAAAAACAAGAAAAAAGAGTGGAAATGCTGGAAAAGGTAGAAGATTTTAAGGAAAAAAACGAGCTAATCAAAGACGTTCATGTGGTCGGTAAATCAAGTTATGCGACGGTTGGCGCAAAAACAAGTGTCAATAACATTGATTACTTTAAAAATGAACTAAAAGAGCTTGAAAAGGCTAACGAAAAAGCAAAAGCCTATAACAAGACAAAACCAGCAATCAAAGCGAGAACGTTCGGCGCAGTAATCACGAAACTAAAAAATAAAATTGCGACCCTGGAACAAATGAAGGAAGCTGATGAAAACAAGGTGGTGAGTGAGAGAACAAAAGAGCTGATAGAAAGCGGTGCAGTGACGCAGTGGAAGAAAAAACCAATATTCTATTTCGTTAAAGGGTTGCGAAAAGTAGCACTAGAAATTGACGAAAATGGAGAATTCTTCATTTCTAACTATTATCCGGCTTGTACAGATGCAGATAAGGAATTTATCAGTAAGTTATTAGATCCTGCAGCTGAAAGCAGAAAAAAAGAAACCTTTTGCTGAAGACAAAAGATTTCTAGGACGTTAACTATTTATAGTCATGAATAAGTATAGCGTACCTTAGAAAAATATTCAATGGGTTCCTGCCATAACAATGGAGTTATGGCAAGGATTCATTGCCACTCATAGAATAGAACAATTATCTAACAGTAACGAATTAAAAAAAATATTGCTTTTGGAGGAATACAAATGAGAAGATTAAGTAATACGACAATGGCCAACGAAACTCTAAAAAAAGAAGCATGGTATAGAATGATGCTTACCGACCTATCAAGTTCTGTCATTGATGAGTTCATGGAAACGGGGAAATGCCATTACACCAGCAATTATTTTCAAGGTGAAAATATTTTAGTCACTGAAGAAATAGAGGCAATCATAAAGACGGTCGAAAAGAAGTATGGCTTCCTGGTGTACTATGTAACTGAAAATAAAACAGCGGATGGCCAGAGATTTTTATCATTATTCTACGTTGGACGCGATACTAGTGATTGGCTTTACTGTCACAGGGATTTAGAATCTTATAGGCAATATGTGTATGTAGTTAATACGACGAACCCTGCATTTTCAGAATTTGGAATGATTCAATTTGATCCAATACTAGGCAGTCTTTTACGAACTGCATAGATAAAAAAATATACATTTTATGGTATCAGTTGGGCTTTTTGGCCCAGCTGAAGCCTAACGTAAGGAATTATAAGAAAGGTGGGAAATGAGTATGGAAATACGGGAATTAATTATAATAGAAGATCCTTGCTTTTATCAATATACGACGATAAAAGAACTTGAATCGTTTAATACGTCTGAATTAACGATTGCTCTTAGTGTGCTTAGAAAAGAGCAGCGTCGCTTGAAAGAAAAAGTGTATCATTCTGGATCTGGCGATCAAGTGGATAAAAATAACGTTAAATTAATCAACAAGTACAGAGCCAATCTTGAAAAACTGCTGTTTATTAAGCAAGGGTATATTCCGGATGCAATCACGCAAAACATGATTGATACATTGATCAAAAACAATAAAAAATCCATACAGAAGATTCAAAAAGGTTGAGTTTAGCAAGGCAACAAAAAACATTTAATAAAAGAGAGGATGTAAAACATGGCCGAAAAAATTGATTTGAATAAGTTATATCATGAAAGTAAAAAGGAAAGAACCGAAAAACAAACAAAAATGGAACGAGCGTTAGAAGGAGTTGTGTGTGGGTTTCCAAGAAACACAGATGATGATCCAATTTTAAAGAATAGTAAGACCCAGGAGAATACCAATGGATGAAAAAAGGAAAGATAAAATTCAACGGTTGTTAGCACTAGCGAACGATGCGAACGATGAAGAATCAATGACAGCTTTAGCAAAGGCCCAGGAATTGATGCTAGCCTATGGAATTGATGAAGAAGAAGTGTTTCATTATCAGCAACACCAAAGGCAAGAAAAGGTTATAGATAAAGTGATTTACAAAGGAAGACCGCATAAATGGGTCTACAGACTAGCTGGGATCATTGCAAAGAATTTTCGTGTGAAGAATTACTATCAAAGTTCTTCAGATATAGAATTACACTACGTAGGTTTAACAACAGATGTAGAGATTGCAGAAATTACATTTTTATATGCAAAAGGTAGTGTTGCCTTTTGCTCAAAAGAGTTTATGAAACAACCGGAAATCAAGCGAAAATATAAACGAAAATGGCAATTAAAACAAGACTATATCGAAGGGTATTTGACGGCTCTTAGTTCAGTATTTGAAGCCCAGGTACTTACGAATGGTTACGAACTTGCATTGCAGTTGCCTGTCGCAGTCCATGAAGAAGTCTCAAAGCTAGGCTTGGTTAAAGGAAAAGACACCTCACACCATGTTGAAAACTTCGATGCTTTTCATTCTGGTTACCAGGAAGGCTTACAGTTTAAGAGTAAAGAGTTAATCAACTAATAAAATTATTAATGGAGGAAAGAGTATGCCTAATTTGGATTCCTACTTAGAAAGATTTGAAAACTATCAGAAGGAACAAGAAGAATTAAATGAAATTTTTGATCCGGACGATAGGAGGTGCAGAGTTTGTGGATGTACTCAATTTAATGCATGCCCAGGGGGTTGTTATTGGATTGAAGAAGACTTATGCAGTAAATGTGTATAGAAAGAGAACAAAAAAAGCAGATAAAAAATTATTTGCTTTTTTTACTTATATATTTTATACGATAAAAAAACGTGGTTTTTAGTTTGAAAACCCTGTAAGATTAATATATGGACCCATTTAATGTAAACATAAAAGGTGTTCGTTTTCTTAGGGGGGTATTTTAATAAAAATTGAGGAGTGAAAAAATGAATAAGTTTCAAAGTTGGCTTATGGCCAATAAAAATCTGTTAATTACAAGTGTAGTAATGTGTCAAGTGTTAGTCTTAAGCATAGGGATAATCAACTTTCCTTATATTGATGACACCGGCAGGCAAATTGATGGCAATACGGACTTTGCTAGAAGTTATTCTCGCTGGGGTAGCGAAATTGGTTCTTGGTTAGTTCAAGGGAGTAGACACCTTACGGATATGGGGTTGTGGACGCATATTCTTTCTGGATTCATTGTATCAGTAACAGGGATTATCATTGTTTACTCTTTTCATAAGAAGCTATCTCTTTTAGCTTTAACAGCAGCCATGTTGGTTGGCTTTAATCCTTGGTTTTTACAAAATTTAAGTTTCAGGTTCGATAGTCCTTACATGTCTTTGAGCCTTTTATTTTCAGTTCTTCCATTTCTATTTTGGAATAAAAATAAAGTCTTATTTTTAGTTGTTTCTATTTTAAGCATTTTTTTGATGTGTAATACTTATCAGGCGTCTTCGGGGATCTACGTCGTGATGGTGTTAGCATTATCACTGAAGCAGCTGTTAGACAATCAATCGTTTATTGCTGTGCTTAAAAAAGCGATTGTAGCTATGATTAGCTATATAAGCGCCATGTTTCTTTATCTTATTGAAACAAAATTTAATCCTGAAATAGCAACGCGAGGCGGTATGACAACAATCGCGAGCGTTAAGGATATACCCAAAACAATCCTGGTAAATAGTCAAATGTATCTGTCAAAAATAACCGAGCAGAGTACAAAGCTATGGATACTTTTGTTTTTTATTCTAGTAATTTTCTTTGTTTTAAGTACGGTTCTTAATGCGAAAGTATCGCCTGTTAAAAGCTTTTTATACGCAGTATTATTTCTATTTTTAGGCTCTATTTTGAGTTACGGCGTCTTTCTAATCTTTCCGGAAAAGCTTTTGTTAATTTCGCCTAGATACGGCTATGGATTTAGTTTTTTTGTAGTTTCAATTATCATGCTTACTTTGTCAAATACTTCTAAAAACGTGCTAGGATATGTGTCAAAAACAGCGGTTTGTCTTTTCTGTGTCTACCTTTTATCTTTTACATTTGTTTATGCTAGTGCGTTAAGCCACCAAAAGGAATCTTTTGAACGACAAAGTATGATATTAGCCGATGATTTAAAAGACCTAGTGAACCGTGACACGGTGACCGTGCATAGTACGTCTTTATTTAAAGATTCGCCAGTATTTGCTAATAGTTCGAAGAATTATCCTATATTAAAAGAACTGGTTCCACCAAATGAAGCCCTTTATTGGCCAAATCAGTTTTTATTTAGAACGTACACTGGTTTAAATGTGAACATGGAGATCTTTGATATTAACGCGTTGAATAAAGAAGAAAGTGAGTTAATGAAATCTAATTATTACCATGACATTTATGTAAAAGATTCAGAAGTATTTGTTCATGTTAAATAATCCTGAAATAAAAGTAATATCAAGGCAATTGAAAGGCCGGGGTAGATACTGTAAAATAAAAATAGCTATTTCAGATTTAACTATTTACTTACAGACTGAATAAATTGAGCGTTCAGTTCTATGAGTACTTGTTAGAAACGAAAGGCTAAAATAAGTTATAACCTTAGAGACTGTCTCCCCCCAAGAGACAGTCTTATATATTGTTTAATAGATAATTACTTTACTAAAATAGGATAAATTCAATCAGAAATGTATACTTTGTAAGGAAAAAATCATAGCTGTTTTAGGATATTATTTGCTATTTTATGTATTTGCCAATTACAATGGTATTGTAAATAAATACATAAAGTAGCATTAGTAGGTTTGGGGGGATATAGATTTGGAAAATATTTTTGATTTAAACAAGGGATTATCAAGAAGAAAATACTGGTATTATCAGTGTATACTGTTTGTTTTTGGATTAGGAATAGAAACTTTTTCAATGTTTGTATACAAAAAGTCTCTGATTGAAAACAATTATTTAAAATATTTCGTGATAAATGGTCCATTTGATTTTTATAATTTTCTTAGGATCGTGTTCTTTATAATGATTATTATAGGTTTTCTGTTCCAAGCAAGAAGGTTTGTTGATATTGGGTGGTCGAAATTTGTAGCTTTATTAAGTCTGTTACCGTTAGTTGGTATTATCACAACGGGGATTTGTTTATTTAAAAAGGGAAAAGATAATAAAACAGATAGCAACCAAGTTTCTTGATTGCTATCTGTTTTATTTATTAAGAGTATTGTCTATTAAATGAATGACAAGAACTTGCATTGTAAGCAGCTTGAATCGCAGCTGACCATGAAAGTTTATGGAATGCTACTGCAGACCAAATTCCTTTCATAATACAAGCACCTTGTTTTGCCTTGGCTTGTTGATATTTATTCCATAAATGTTTAGGGACCTTACTTTTTGCAAAGTTGTCCCAATAACCATCGTCACTTTGGGCATATGCAGTAGTAGAGTTTACTCCTACAACACTAGAAAAAGGGATATTGACACCAGATACAACAACTGTACTTAGAAGCAGAGCACTAATAGCTTTGAAAACATTTCTTTTTAAAACTTTCAAACGAACTCCTCCTTTTGTGTTTAATATCACATAAAAAGTACCATGTCATGAAAACGATGTCAACAGATAACATGAATTTGGATTGAAAAGTAATAGACACAACTTAGTGAGTGTGAGGCAAGCTGGTAGATATATTTTGTTAGTTGTCTAATGAAATATATTTTTAAAAGAACCAACAGGGTATGCCTTGTTGGTTCTTTTTCATATTCCAATTGTTACCAGATAAACAGTAGGACATTCAAGTTGGGCATAAGTCATTTGTGTAAAATATGAGTATAATCAAAATTTATATTTACTAATCCTTATCTAGAAGTATTTTATAGTATAAAATTTATATGTAAAATAATGGGACAAATACGGAGGCAAAAACTTTTAGATATTAAGTGCCTACAGGGTATGTCTTTTTTTTTCTTCAGATTGTTACCATGTACGTAGTAGGACATTAAATTTTGGCATACTTCTTTAAATATTCAAGGTTGATTAGATTAAATAGTACATGTTTTATAGCTTTATAAAACCTACATTTTAGATTTATAGATATTTATTATAAAAAAACAGATAAAGACACTGTAATATCTTTTTAAAAGAAACTTCTACAGTTTATCTCACTAAATTTGTATTGTCATAGACTTTATTATTCTGTATGGGGTACTACCAACAAAACGCGCAAAACATACGCTAAGCAAATTTCGACATGAAAAAAGCCGATTTCTCCTACTCGGGGTAGCGTCAGGAAAATGCGGATTTACAACGCTAAGCTGTTGTAACCGTCAAGTAGAAATGGTTACATATATTATCTTTTCGCCAAGTTTGCGTTATCATCACTCTATGTTAAAGACATAAGAGGAACTGTTGAATCTAGTGCACTGCTTACCGTTTGCATCGAACTAAATAAAAATAACCCTACAATCACTTTCACGGTGATTGTAGGGTTATAATCTTAGAACTGAAACATATAGCATTTTTAAATTATTGTAAGTAAGTGCTTAATCCCAAACTATAATTAATTTCTCCGATCTGAGAATATACTTGAGTATAACCCCCACCAGACCCCTTATTAATACCTAAATATTGAAAGCTATTATACATAGTTCCTCCACTATCGCCACCAGTAGAAGTTAGGTTAGTACCTCTCAATTCCGTAAAGGCAGCCCCGGCGATTGTATAACTTACATTTTTACTTTTAAGTGTTCCGCATTGGGATTTTCCGGTTGCGTATCCAAGTTTACATACAGCTTGTCCGACGGTATCACCATTTCTAGCCTGTGAAGAGGTCATTTTTCTTACTGCTCCATTAATATTAATATTACTATTTGCATTTCCTGAACTTACGGAAATAGTAAGAGCATCTATTTTTCCGCCGTATCTAATTGAGTTTACCTTTCCTAAAGTGGTGGTTCCATATTTATAGGTATCGGAAGTGTGATTTGTAACTGCACCGGTACTAGCGTTATAACTTCTACTACAGTGACCTGCAGTAATTAAATAATGATTACTTCCACTTTTCGCATAATAACCAGAAGAACAAGCACCACCCCTACTATTTACAATTTTTTCACCACCATAGGAACCTCTATGATTATTTGGAGGATCTACTTGAACCACTTCTAAAGGGAAATCTCCAAATGCTAATCTTAGCTGTCTTTCTTTTTCTATTGTATAATCTATAATTCCCACTATTACCTTTTCATTAATCACATCTACGGAGGTCGAATCAAAGTCTAGGTTCTGTTGGCCTTTCTTTTCCCACATTTGTTCAGAAATTTTATTCAAATCCGATTCACTATAGTTCCCATCTTCAATTCTGTAGTTAAACATTGGACCTACACTTTTTAATTCATTTACCATAGTATCTTTTTGTACAGTTACTTTTTCATGTTCACTAGCCTGCTTTAATTTTATTACTATCTCACCTTTGTTTTCTTGGTTAATGTACAAAGTGAAATCTTCATTTTTGTATTTTTCATCCAGAAGTTTTTTTATTTTAGGAATATATTCATTCTGTATTTTGAATCTCTCTTCCAATTCTTCCTCTTCAGCTTTCGTCAAAGGAATTTCAAAATTACTATCTTCATGTAATTTCACATTTTGATTAAGTAATTTAATTTTGTCTATATTTGTTTCTAATCCGAACTCTTTTCTAAATTCAATTTGTTCCAAGAAGTCAGGTGTTATTTCCGTAGCATTTGATGTTAAACCACCTAAAAATAGAGTAGTAATTATTATTGACAAAGCAGATAACGCTTTAAAGTATTTATACCTTTTCAATGTTAAACCTCCTCATATATTCAATTTAAAATTTCTACTTTACTACTAATTCCATAAGCGGGATTCGAAGTGTCTAAGCTTTCAATCCAAACTTTGACTTTGTTACCGATTTTCAGATTCTTGACTTCCTGTTTCAATTCAAAATAAGCTGCACTTTGTGCTTTCTTTATCATATCTTCTTCTGCTAACCCTTTAATTTCCTCATTTGTCACTCCCTCCACTACTAATATCTGATTATCCTTTATTTTGGCGACAATTCCCTCCATAGTTGTTTTGTCTTCATTATTAGTTGTATCTTTTGAACAACCAACAATAAAGGAAGCTAGGACTGTAATTAAAATCACGGAAATAACTAATTTTTTTTTCATTTGCATTCTAGTTTTCAAAAAAACAAGCTCCCTTCAGTTTTATTATAAGAATACATGAATAGTAGAAATACTCATAAATACTCATTAAACTAATATTCTATATTATTTTCAGAAGTCCTTCTTCCATCGATATAGAAGTGAGCACAAATAAACTTTCTCCAAAAGGTGGGCAGATTCTACATGGTGATTCGAAGGTTCTGAAAGTAATGCCCTCTACTTTATTATACGAAGATTCTTATACAAACGAAATTAATACGCTAAAATTCCCCTAAAAATGAGAATCAGATTAAAAGGTTTACCAAAAACAATTATTAAGAATCTTTCAAAATTGCTAAATAAAGTAAAAGATAATCTAGATGTAAACTGCTTTAACAATCTCTATCTGCCATTTTATTCAAGAAACACAAAGATGCTATGGCTTGTTCCAAAACTCACCCTTTTATGAACACGCTCCTTTTTAATTCACAAGGGGCGTTTTTTATCGTTTGAAATGTAACAAAACTCCGTTCATTATTCTATGTCTATTAACCTATTATTTTTTAACTTATGTTACAATAGAATCAAAGCAATAATGAGAAAAGAGTGATTTCCGTGTTAATTGGGTATGCGCGTGTATCAACCGGGTTACAAAATTTGGATTTACAAACAGATGCGTTAACGCAACATGGTTGTACAAAAGTTTTTAACGATAAAATGAGTGGAGCAAAGAAAAAACGCCCTGGCTTGGAGGAGGCTCTTCAGTATGTACGTGAAGGAGATACAATTGTCGTTTGGCGATTGGATCGTCTTGGTCGCAACATGCAGGACTTAATACAAATTGTAAATACTTTGAATGAGCGAGGCATTGGTTTTCACAGCTTACAAGAAAACTTGACTATGGACAAAAGCAACGCAACGGGGCAATTGATGTTTCACTTATTTGCAGCCTTTGCGGAATTTGAACGAAATCTGATTGAAGAACGCTCGGCTGCGGGACGAGCAGCTGCAAGAGCGCGTGGGCGTCTAGGTGGTCGGCCAGAGAAGTATGGATCAAAGGATATTGAAATGATGAAAGCCTTAATTGAAAGTGGCACACCGATTAAAGATGTTGCGGAAAGATGGGGTGTGTCTCGCACAACGATTTATCGCTATTTAGAAAAGAAATAAATCTTCTTACGAAGGGATGGGGTAATATGGCATCAAGAGGAAAAGAATTACTTACAACAGATCAAAGAGCCGAGTTTGTACGAATTCCTGCTGATATGACCGAACGTGAACTAGAAATCTACTATACTTTTTCGCAGTACGACCTTGAAATAATTAAACGTCATAGAAGAGATCATAATCGTTTGGGATTTGCTGTCCAATTATGTGTTTTACGGTATCCCGGATGGCCCCTTTCGGATGTTGAACCTATACCAGATTATGTGGTCCAATACATAGCAAAACAAATAAATGCTAATCCAGATTCTTTTTCCCTATATGCCCAACGTGACCCCACTAAGCATGAACATATGGAAGAAATTCGACAAGTGTATGGATATCAGAATTTCTCTACAGGTAAATATCGTGAGGCAGCACAGTTTTTATTGCAACATGCCCTACAAAACGGGAATGCTATGTACTTGCTTCGTACCGTTCAAGAAAAACTACGAAATCAAAAAATAATACTTCCTGCCATGACTACTATAGAACGACTTGTTTGGGAAACTCGTTGGAGGGCAGAGGAAAAGATTTTTAAAGCTTTAACTGGGAACCTTTCAGAGTGGCAAAAACAAAAATTGGATACACTTATCGATCCCTTTGTGGAGAACAGGAAAACTCCATTAGCATGGTTAAGAGAACTTCCCGGCCAGTCATCACCGGATGCCTTTCTAAAAGTAATAAAACGTTTGGAATATATTCGTGATTTGAAGCTTCCGACAAATATACATGAAGTGAACCCTAATCGATTGCTCCAATTATCACGTATCGGAGCACGTTATGAACCCCATTCATTTCGCAGGTTTAAAGAAAATAAGAAATATGCCATTCTTGTAGCATACTTAGTGACACTCAGTCAGGACTTAATTGACCAAGCAATTGAAATTCATGATCGGCAAATGATGATCTTACAATCGAAAGGTCGTAAAACACAAGAAGAAATGCAAAAAGAAAATGGAAAGGCAGTTAATGAAAAAGTCGTTCATTTTGCAGATATTGGGGCTGCACTTATTCAGGCACGGGAAGAAGGGCTTGATCCATTTAGCGCCATTGAAAAGGTGATGTCTTGGGATAAAATCGTTACTTCTGTTGAAGAAGCGAAAAAACTAGCTCGACCAATGGATTATGATTATCTGGATTTGCTGGGGAATCGATTCTCTTATCTAAGAAAATACACCCCTGCTCTCCTTAAGTCATTAGAATTTCGTTCTACAAAAGCAACAGAACCGTTATTACGTGCCCTGAAAACATTGAATGAAATGAATGAATCTGGAAAAAGAAAAGTACCAGATGGATCCCCGTTGGATTTTGTTCCCAAAAGGTGGCAAAAGCATGTGTACGATGAGGAGGGAACAATTAATCGGCACTATTATGAAATGGCAGCTCTAACGGAATTAAAAAATCATATTCGTTCAGGAGACGTATATGTAGTCGGTAGTAGACTTCATAAAGACTTCGAGGAGTATCTTGTCCCCAAGGATGAATGGAAAACAACCAATCCCAAAGAAACTAGATTGGCAGTTCAATTATCAGCAGAGGAATACATTGAAGATAGAAGAAAAGCCCTAGCCCAACGCTTTACATGGGTTTCAAATAACCTTGATAGTCTTGAGGGGGTAAATATCGAAAAAGCTAAACTTAGGGTTGATCGTTTGGAAAAGGATACCCCAGAAGAAGCGCGAAACTTCAGTTTATCCCTATATAATATGTTGCCAAGAATAAAACTCACTGATCTCTTAATGGAGGTAGCCCACTGGACAGGATTTGATGAAATGTTAATACATGCTTCAACGAATCGGCCTCCAAAGGGTGAGGAAAAGGTTATTCTAATGGCTGCACTCATGGCAATGGGAACGAATATTGGTTTGACTAAAATGGCAGATGCGACACCTGGAATTACTTATCACCAGATGGCAAATGCCGCGCAATGGCGCTTGTATGATGATGCTATAAATCGAGCACAAGCCACTTTGGTAAATTTTCAGCATAAGCTTGCTCTAGCTTCTTATTGGGGAGATGGTACCACATCTTCATCTGACGGAATGCGAGTACAAGTTGGTGTTTCATCATTACATGCTGAAGCAAATCCCCATTACGGTACAGGGAAAGGGGCAACTATTTATCGGTTTACAAGCGATCAGTTTTCGTCGTTTTATACGAAAGTAATTAATACAAATGCAAGAGATGCCGTACATGTTATTGACGGATTGCTTCACCATGAATCGGAATTAAATATTGAAGAGCATTATACTGATACAGCTGGTTATACCGACCAAGTCTTCGGTTTAAGTCATTTGTTGGGATTCCGTTTTGCACCAAGGCTTCGTGATTTAGCCGATGCCAAACTATACACAATTCAAAAGCCAAGTGATTTTCCTAAATTAGAAAATATACTTCGTGGGCGAATTAACACACGGATCATTCGTGAAAACTTTGATGACGTATTACGTTTAGCTCACTCCATTCGGGAGGGAAAAGTGTCCGGATCACTTATTATGGGGAAACTAGGATCATATGCAAGGCAAAACAAGTTAGCTACTGCTTTGCGAGAAATGGGAAGAATTGAAAAAACTATTTTTATCCTAGACTACATATCTAATGAAGCACTACGCAGACGTATTCAACGAGGCTTAAATAAAGGGGAGGCCATGAATGGCTTGGCAAGGGCATTATTCTTTGGAAAAAGAGGCGAGTTGCGAGAAAGGGGATTGCAAGATCAGCTTCAACGTGCAAGTGCCTTAAACATTATAATTAATGCCATTAGCGTGTGGAACACCGTATACCTTACTGAAGCCACAAATCTGCTGAAAGAAAAAGGAACATTGCGAGCGGACTTATTAAAACATATTTCGCCACTTGGGTGGGAACATATCAATTTTCTTGGCGAATACACCTTTGATACGAAGAAAATAGCAGATTTACATTCGCTGCGCCCCCTCATCCACTAAAAATAATAGCCGAAGATTTCCTTAGCGTAGGAAATATCGGCTTTTTTCATGTCGAAATTTGCTTAGCGTATGTTTTGCGCGTTTTGTTGGTAGTACCCCATATAGCTTTACTGCATAATTCATTCCTGCGTGATTTTTATGATATTTCTTTAACCGTCCTTTAAACTTCCCTTCTTTCTTTGCGAGCTCAATTCCTTCACGCTGACGCATAGGAATAAGGTCTCACTCTAATTGGTTAACACCAGCCATTACCGTAATTAAGAATTGACTATATGGATTATCTTCTGATAAATCTAGCCATGTATCCTTAAGTGATTTTAAGCTTGCCTTTTTATTTCGTATTAAATCAATCAATTCAAATAAATCTTGCGTACTTCGAGTGATCCGAGTTAAATCTGTAACATAAATAATGTCTCCTTCCTGTAAATCCTCTAACATTTTTTGAAGTTGTTCACGATCTTTTGTTGCTCCTGAAATTTTTTCTTCATAAATAATATCCATTCCAATTTCGTTCAATTGCCGAAATTGACTTGAAGGATTTTGGCTAGTCGAACTGACGCGTACATAACCGATTTTCTTCAAAATTTCACCTCGTTTTTGAGACAAGTCATACAACAAAACACTAAATCGCTTTATTTGACGTAATTTCGATTATATCTCAATAGATTAAACCTTATTGTACAAGGTTTCCTGCTTTATCATTGTAAATCCGTATAATCCGGATGCTGCCCCTCTAAGAAGTAAGATGTTCTCATACCAATAAGGAACTCATACCATTTAATTAATGAGAAGTGCTTGTTTTCGTGTCAGCAGATCTTTGATTAAGTATAATTACTCCACCGACAATCATAACTAAACCAATAAATGTAAGAATGTTAAATGGTTCATTCCACACCAAAACACCTATTAAAGCTGTCAGAGCTGTTCCTACACCTGACCAGATTGCGTAAGCTAAACTTAAAGGCAAAGTTTTTAAAGACAATGATAATGTATAGAACGCTATGAAGAAGCCAATTGCTACTCCAATTGTGGGGTATATATTCGTAAATCCTTCAGATAATTTCAACATAGATGTTCCGAATATTTCACTAATAATCGCAATTCCTAATGCAACATACCCTTTCATAATCCATCAACCTTCCTTTAATGAGACAATTTAAGTACCACAACACCAGCTATAATGATTAGTAAGCCAAGTAATATTTTTAGATTAAACTTTTCTTTCCAAACAAGAATACCAACAATCGCAGTAAGAGCAGTTCCTCCACCAGACCATATTGCATAAGCAGTTCCTAACGGAATGTGTTCTAATGCTTTGGAGAGAAGGTAAAAAGCACTCCCCATACCTATTACTAAACCAACTGTAGGGACTAATTTCTTAAAGCCATTTGATGCCTTCATCATAGAACTTCCGAATACTTCAAATAAGATTGCGCCAATTAATAATACATATGGATTCATGTGATATCCTCCTAGGTTGTAGATTCAATTAATTTTTCGATGATTTTTTCTCGTAAGTCAAAATTGATTTGTCCCAACTTAAAGAACTCGGAATAATAAAGACCATCGAGGGTAAGCCGAATTGTTGTTGCTAGTACAGAGTCAATACCATCCTCATCAATTTTTGATTGAATATACTCGAAGTGGACGAGGATGTTTTCTGTAACAGTAGGATTCAATTTCGAAAAAGAATGAGATGCTATATTTAGAACTTGAGAATTGTTTAAATCATCAGTGTATGCATGTATTAAGGCGCGAGTCCATTTTCCTTTTTCTATAGGATCATTCTCAGCTAATTCATTAAATCGGTATACAAAGTCTTGAAAAATAAGTTCAGTTATTCCAGCATATAATGCTTCTTTTGAGGGGAAATGATACAATAAACCACCTTTGCTAACATTGGCTTGCTTTGCGACTGCTTCTAATGTCAAAGTATCAAAATCGTTTGAACCTAAGAGTTCTATTGCAGCATTTAGCAGATGCGCTCTTTTGTCCTGTTTTTTTGCTGACATGATTACCCTCCTTTTGTTATTCCATGAGATTATTATACCGTCCGGACGGTTTTTTGTCAAAATAAACTTACCTTGAATTTATTTTGATAGGGATGTTCCAGAATCAAAGTTTGTATTGTTTTTTAGAAAATAATTCTGTTAAAGGGCGCTATTCTGACATATGAACCAGCGTCCTTAATACATATAAGAAACGCCTCAAAATTCAAGATACCTTAGTTCATTAAAGATTTATAAAGTATGCAAAATCATTCAAAATAACGTTCCCAAATAAAAGTTTGGGGGCATATAAAAAACGAGAAAACGCTGTTACATCAACGTTTTCTCGTTTTCTTATAGAACATTATTTATACAGAATTTTATGCACGTTTCTACAAAGCTAGTGCCAGCAACGTTTACGCTTATTTTTGTATTGGCTGCATTTGTGACGATGTTGCATAGAATTGTGTATATTCTTAACGTTGTAAATCCGCATTTTTCTGACGGGACCCCTGTATGATAAATATTGTGTAGGAACATAATAGTGATATGGAGGAAAAGGGTACATGGATAATCATGGTACGTTATACTATACTTATTTTGATGAGTGTAAAAGGAACTACCTAACAGAGCAAATCAAAAAACATAATAGCGATTTTAATTTTGAAGAATATTCGATAACGAGTTTAACTTTTGAAAAGACATATTACGAGACAGAGTTCGAGAAAAAATGGGAACAATTTCGTACTAAATATTCAATTGATGGAAAAAAAGCTATGCATTTTGTTGAATACAAAAAGTTGATAGATCCAAAAAATCAAACAGATGAAAATATTTGTTATAAGACTTTTTTAGATAATGGAGTTTTTTCAATTGAAAAATTAAAACAATTTTTTTTCGATCTAAGTGAAATAATAGAAGAAGCTGATTTTTACATTGTTCATACTGATATTATTTGGAAGAAACAACGCTATTTGGTTAAACGTGATAACAAAAAAATAAGGGAAGGGGACTTAAAAAAACTAACGAGAATTGTTGCGCCTAGATTGTTAAATGCTGTACCCTATAGGGCTATGAGAAAGCACTTGGATTCACTAATGCTAACACTATTAAAATCAAAAGTAGAAGATAATTCAATGATTCCTGGTGGGTATTATTTAGATGAAGAACTGCCAAAAAAAATATATACTAAGTTAAGGTTTGATGCAGATGGTAAAGAATTTGATGCTAGAACGGATCTTAAAAGGGCATATAACCATACGATTTCCATGGGTAGTGACAATGTCAGAGAAAAAACAGCAAGCGAAATATTAGATGAAATAAGGTTTATTAGAAAAGAAGAAGTAGGACACGATTTTATTCCCAGCCATTGTGGGTTAGAATTGGTAGATATGCTCTGTTCAATGATATCAGGGGAAACTCGTTTGAAGGAATATAAGAAGATGGGATTGATTTCTTCAGATAGTTTATTGAAAGAAGGATTTGCAACAGATTTATTGTTTGAAGATGGTTATTTGATTGAATTTAAATCAATTATTGAGAGTAAAATTAGGTACCAAACAATTGAACAAATACATTATTAAGTAAATTTTTACAAAAAAAAACTCGCCAGATTTTATCCGCGAGGCTCGACACAGCGAAATGTCATTCCTGTATCTAAAGTGATATTATCATGTAGTAAATGAAAAATCAAGGGAAATTTATTATTTTCTAAAAAGTTTTTAAGTAATAAATATTTTTTAGTCTAACTAATGAAGCTAATACAAATTTAGAATTGAATATATAAGGATGAATTGGGAAACTTTTGTTGATGCATTTTTAACTAAAACCAAAAGGGTCAGAAACTTTTAAGTTTTTGACCTCTTTGTTTTTTCGTGCTATACTTGGAATTATCAAGTGTCAAAAACTTATGTTCAGAAAAGGTGAGGGAAAATTGGCCATTTATGGGTATTCACGAGTCAGCACCAGCAATCAAGATTACAAAACCCAAATTCGAAAATTAGAAGAAGCTGGAGCAGAAAAAATTTTTAGTGAGAAATATACAGGTACAAAAAAAGAAGGAAGAAAAGAATTAGAAGAGCTGCTTTCAATTGTAAAAGCTGGCGATAAAGTTTTGGTGACAAAAATTGATCGGTTGGCCAGAAGTATCGTCGATTTAAATTCAATCATTTCTGCATTAAATCATAAAGGGGTGACTATTTCTTTTTTAGATGATCACTTAACGTTTGAACCTGATAAGAAGGACTCTATGCAAACGTTAATGATGAATATGCTGGGTAGCTTTGCGCAATTTGAAAGAGATTTAATCGTGACGAGAACGCAAGAAGGGAAACAGTGGCATCGAGCGAACAATAAAAATTATCGAGAAGGACGTCCGAAAAGAGTTCTAAATGATAAATACAAACATGCACTAGAGCTAATGGAAACAAACAGCATGCGAGAAGTGGAACGAAAAACAGGTATTTCTTTGTCTACTCTCAAAAGAATCAAGAAACAAGCAAAGGAAGAACAGTTACTTAATGAGAAATAATTCAGGAGTAGTTATTATGGAAAATAGAGAGAAAATTATTCAGTTGTTGAAGAATCCTTTAGTAACAGGTTATGGGATTGAGATGATGTCAAATGGGCGACTCTATTCAGCGAACTTTCAAAGATATAGGAATCGGATGAAGAAAGAAGAAAATCCAATGATTATCTTTGATACTATGACTGAAAAAGTTGAAAAGGTATTTTTAGAATTAGCTGAAGAAGTCATACGAACGAACCCTAAAACAAAACAAGAATTCAAAGATATGATTAAAGAATATAGTTATAAGGAGGATAACAAATGGTAGTTCGAAAAACATATGATCATTGGGGGATCGAAATCAGCACATGGAACAAAAGTAATATAGTTACTTTTATTGATTGTGACTGCGGTCAATTAGCTAAAAGAGAACTAGGAAAGTATAATCAGTATAAATGTGATAGCTGCAATAAAGAATACAAATTGTATCAAGGCAATTATATCGCAATTGATGAAAAAATAAATGAAGTAGCTCAAAACGATTGAAAAAGTAAAAAAGATTTTTGATAGTGTGATAGTGTGCTTTCAATAATTTAAAAAAGGTGGAGAGTTTAATGAATTTTGGGTATTTGAATTTTGGAACAAAAGACGCTGTTTTAGTGATCGCAATATTTATTATCTTAATTTTGACGGTACTGTTTCGTTGGTCAGCTTTAGAATTTGTCTTTTCTTCAGGTGCAGTAGGAATTGCTTTTTTTGCAGGAAATATGAAACAAGACAAAAGGATAGCAGATAGGCAAAACAAAAAAAGTTAGAAGAAGTAAGGAGAATATTTATGCCAGTTAATAAAAATGGTTTACCTTTTTATCTCGACAGAAAATTAGATGTAATACGCTTTGGAGTTGATCCATATAATCATGTGAAAGAACAACAACTTTTTAACTCTCCGGTTAAAACGGAGAAGCCAAATAAAAAAGAACGTTTCATTGAAAAAGAAAGTGAATCTTTAACTCAATCAGGATATAAAATTGTAGTTGATACAGTTACTGGTGTTAATTATTTAGAGAGCCATAGAGGAGGAATTACACCTTTGCTTGATGAAACTGGGAAAGTTTGCATCGATAAAATTAGTAAGTAAATAAAACCCCACCCCTGAAAATCTTTTTTTGGGGGTTATTCTATATTCAATTATTAATGATAATTATAGTGATGAGAAAGCAATTCTAAGCCATTTTAACAAATATTGATCGGTAGTTATGCAATGAAAAGATTTCAACGTTCGCTCTTACAGGCTTAAATAGGATATATAGATGAAAATAAAAAAAATCACTATTTAAATACGAATAATTGTTCATACCAGGAATGTGGCCAAACCTCAAAAGACGAATAACTGGTTTCGCTTTGCTCAACTGGCCTTCAACGTTTTGTATAGTTTCCCTCTCTGCGTTCAGTCCAACTATGCCAAAAGTTTACAGGTGTATAAAAAAATACGGAAAACTGAATTTTACTAGTTGCCAAAGAGAACGTTAGTTCGTATAATGGGTTAGTAGAAAGAAGGGATTTTGGATGAATTTGACGTTCGATTATACGAAAGAACCCAGTCGTGATGTGCTTTGTATCGACGTAAAAAGTTTTTATGCTAGCGTGGAATGCGTAGAACGTGGACTTGATCCATTGAAGACAATGCTTGTGGTCATGAGCAATTCTGAAAATTCGGGTGGCCTGGTACTAGCTGCTTCCCCTATGGCAAAAAAAGTATTAGGTATTTCCAATGTTACAAGGAAAAATGAAGTTCCGGACCACCCAAACTTAATTATTGTATCTCCACGCATGAAATTGTACATGAAGAAAAATCAAGAAATTAACAATTTATATAAACGCTTTGTTTCTGATGAAGATCATTCTGTATTCAGTGTCGATGAATCGTTTCTTGATGTGACTGCTTCGCTGACCTATTTTAAGTGTGACACCGCCTATAAACTGGCCAAGATTATTCAACGTGTGATTTATAACCATATGGGATTGTATGTGACAATCGGAATTGGGGAAAATCCGTTGCTGGCCAAGTTAGCATTGGATAATGAAGCAAAGAATGCACCAGGATTTGTAGCTGAATGGCGCTATGAAGATGTGCCAAAAAAAGTTTGGCCAATCTCCCCTCTTACAGAATTTTGTGGGATAGGAAATCGCATGGCTGCTCGCTTAAAAAAGCTAGGTATTCGGTCCATTTATGACCTAGCGCACATTGAACCCTACATGTTAAAAGAGCGTTTTGGTATCATGGGGCTACAGCTGTACGCGCACTCATGGGGCATAGATCGTAGTTTTTTAGGGCAAAAAGCGGGACGACCAACAGAAAAATCATTTGGTAATAGTCAGGTCTTACCCAAAGATTATGCAAATAAAGAACAAATAAAATTGGTTTTGAAGGAATTGTCGGACCAGGTTGCTAGTCGCTTACGCATGGCATCGTGTCAGACAACCTGTGTCTCTTTGTTTGTTGGCTACTCAAAAGGTCAGACAGACAAATACGGCCAAACCGGCTGGCGTAGACAAATGAAAGTAGAACCAAGTAATAACACAAAAGTCTTGACTGAACATGTACTGCGTCTTTTTGAAGAGAATTACGCACCAGGGGTCGACGTACGAAATTTAGGAGTATCCTATGGCCGTCTTGTATGGAACAAAAATTTACAGCTGGATTTATTTTCTGTTCCGGAGGAGCAAATTCATGAAACGGATATGTATTTTCTTATTGATAAAATACGTCAGAAATTTGGGTTTAAAGCACTGATACATGCTTCTTCACTGATGGAAGGCGCCACAGCAATTTCAAGAGCAAGCCTTGTTGGTGGCCATGCAGGTGGAACTGTTGGCTTAGGTACAACCAAATGAAGCAAAATAGAAAAGAATTTTCTTCTTATTTTTCTCGCTCAATCAAACAAAATAAGCCATTATATTTATTACTTATGTCTTCAGAAACCAATCCTTTTCCTAGACCAGTTATAGGAACTTTTCGAGGATATGCGGAAGAAAACAAAATAATAATTGGTGAAGATTCCTATAGTATAGAAGAAATTGACTTCGTGTGTATGTATCGTCATTCTAGTAGAATAAAACAAGAAGAAAGAGTAAATTCAAACCCTTTTCAAGGTTTGGTCTCCCCTACTTTGTCAAAAAAAGAGCAGAAAAAGTTAGATGAGTATTTTAGCGATTGGGGGTTTCGTAATGAAGGCATATGATTATAATGGTACCATTATTCCTCTAGGAGACAGCGTCCGCCAAGTGGCTTATGTAGAATGCAGCTGTGGCTGTCTAGCAAGCAGAGTTACGAGTGACTCAAACAAGTATAAATGTTCCTGGTGTAAACGAGTTTACACGCTTAGAAAAGATCATAGAACAGCTAGATAAATTGTTGAATGTTTTATTATTGAATTGGCAGAATTTCAATCTATGATATAATTAATACGGCAGCTCGCCTCGATTGGAGGTGTGTTATTTGTGAAAGATTTAATGTCGTTGGTTATCGCACCGATCTTTGTAGGATTGGTTCTGGAAATGATTTCTCGTGTGTTGGACGAGGAAGACGATAACCGAAAGTAAGCTGCTATCAACACACACGCTAGGAGTCGCAACTAGTGTAAAAAAAAGCAATCCTATTCGTCGTAGGATTGCTTTTTGTGTTATTTGTACGATTTAATGTCGTTTCGCACCTTTAGTATAACATATTTTTAAAAGAGGTCAACCAAAAAGAAGCAGATACACCCTTCCCTTATTGCATGTTTTTTAGTACAATATTACTGCAAACGCATTAATAACCTAAGAAAGGAAACTTACCCACCATGCCTAGAAAAACCTTTGTATATCCACACCCTATCAACGCATACATTATCAAGCAACTAGGGATTACTGTAGAAGAATTTTGTGAATTACATGCTTTCTCTCAAGGAACTGTTTCTTCTTGGATTACTCGTAACAAAAAAATTGAAACACTTCCTATCTCATTTATTTATTCTCTTTCTTTGTCGGCCAGCCAGACTATGGATCAGGTATATTCAGACCTTCTAAAACTGCAAGACGATTATTTGCTACACTTAGAACACCACAGACGAACTAAAAAAATTATTGATGAAAATTAAAAAAATCATTTTAAACAAATATACCGGATATATTAAATATACTTAATATATCCGGTATATTATATATATTAAATATATTCGCTATATTTAATATATTCGCTATATTTAATATATTTCAGTTAATCTTTGATTCGTCTATTATAAATATTTCTTTCCTCTTCGCTTAGGGTATCTATTAAAGCGTCCATTGCTAGTGCGACTATGTCGTACATGGGTTTATCTTTTGCATAGCTTAAATCTCTTATAGTTTTTAACACAGGAGGATCAACTTGTACCGGTCTCCTATCCTTAGCAGTATATTTGCTTTTTCCTAACTCTACATTAATATCATCGGCTATTTCTATATCTGCAGCGCCAATCTTTTTTTTCTCTTTATTCGTTGGTAACAATGCCATTGATCTCAATCTCCTTTCCTTTAGATAATATCTTATTAGCCATTGAATCAGCATATTTTAAAGTATAATCAAAACCGACTATATCTCCATGTGATTCATAGTATTCAATTCGTTCTTCAAGCTCGGTAAATATATCTGCAAATATTGCCCACCAACGGCGATCAACATAATCATTAAGTTGGACACCAGTTTCTCCATAAGTTTCCAGCCTATCAGAGCCTTTAACAATAGTTTTAAAAATATTTTCTTTACCATATTTATCTACAGTTTTTTGATAATTCGCACGTTGTGACTCTCGACGTGCCGAAAACATTACAGGAAGGATACCGATTATTTGTAAATTTGTTTCTTCGAAGTTACTTACAATAGGAATCAGTACTTTTTCAATAAAATCTTCCGTACCTTCCATCGCGTACCGTTTAAGCTCTTGCATCGGTATAACATAATCAGCAGCTGTTAAGAATGCTCTAACAACATTATCAGTAGATGGTGGACAATCGACAAAAATATAGTCAAATTTCTTTCTTAACTCTTTTAAAGGTTGTATAAAAGCTAAATGTCTATCATGTTTGTTTGGATATTTTTGCGACAAATGTTCATTCAATTCTTCTGATCCTGGTGAACCAGCCATAACATACAAATGGGGACTTATTTTTGTTATTCCAGATTCCCAATCATTATTAGTTATCGCTGAAGCTAAAGAGCGTTCAAATTTCGATATTTGATAGGTAGAACTAATATTAGAAGTAGTATTTCGTTGTTGGTCATAATCTATTAAACATATATCTTTGTTGAAAATTTGACTACCAACAATTGAAAGTAACTCATTATCGATACTCTTTCCTATACCACCCTTACGCCCTGTTAGCATTATTACTTTACCTGAAACACCCTTATCGACTAACATAAAATCCCTCCAAAATATATTTAATATATCCGATATAGCAAGTATACTAAATATATTCGCTATATTCTATATATTTAGTATATCACATATATTCAAATTGTCAAAATATATTTTGACAATTTGTATTGACAACAATATATAAATAATCGTAAACTACCAGTGAGTAATTAGAATTTTTTTCTCTGCGTTGTTACAAATCTAATCATAAATATATTTTTTATTCACAAAAGAAGGAGCTTTATCAAAATGGAAAATTTTCAATTTTATAAATCTAAAGAGATTTACAGAGAAAAATACTACCAAATGCCAAAAGTATTTTTCACAAATGAAATGTACAAATCTTTATCCAACGACGCAAAAATTGCATACATGCTTTTAAAAGATCGGTTTGATAATTCCGTTAAAAATAATTGGGTAGATAGTGAAGACAATATTTATTTTATCTACACAGTTGCTGAATTAATGACTCTGCTAAATTGCAGAGAAGGAAAAGTATCAAAAATAAAAAAAGAGCTTGAAGCAGTTAATCTTCTTAAACAAAAAAAAGGTAGAGTAAAGAAAATGAATGGAAAAATAGAAACTACACCTAACCTGCTATATCTCGGAAAACCTAACGTTACTTCAGAAGATGTTTTCAAAATCAATGAGGAACAAAACAATGTTAATCCTGTAATTGCGAAAATCGCAAATACAGAAAAAGTCAATGATATCAACGAAAATCCTGTAATTGCGAAAATCGCAAATACAGAAAAAGTCAATGATATCAACGAAAATCCTGTAATTGCGAAAATCGCA
>OLNC01000267.1_pt1 | contig 60331 bp, 52 predicted proteins | sample 1672011 | NCBI WGS metagenome assembly OLNC01 (sample SAMEA3136636, study PRJEB25190) | human gut metagenome | biome: human gut; feature: human-associated habitat; material: faeces | place: Austria | collected 2013
TTGAGTTTCAACCTTGCGGTCGTACTCCCCAGGTGGATTACTTATTGTGTTAACTCCGGCACGGAGGGGGTTAGACCCCCCACACCTAGTAATCATCGTTTACAGTGTGGACTACCAGGGTATCTAATCCTGTTTGCTACCCACACTTTCGTGCCTCAGCGTCAGTTAAAGCCCAGTAGGCCGCCTTCGCCACTGGTGTTCCTCCCGATCTCTACGCATTTCACCGCTACACCGGGAATTCCGCCTACCTCTACTTCACTCAAGACTAACAGTTTCAAAAGCAGTTCATGGGTTAAGCCCATGGATTTCACTTCTGACTTGCCAATCCGCCTACGCACCCTTTACACCCAGTAAATCCGGACAACGCTTGCTCCCTACGTATTACCGCGGCTGCTGGCACGTAGTTAGCCGGAGCTTCCTCCTCTGCTACCGTCACTATCTTCACAGAGGACAGAGGTTTACAATCCGAAAACCGTCATCCCTCACGCGGCGTTGCTGGGTCAGGGTTTCCCCCATTGCCCAATATCCCTCACTGCTGCCTCCCGTAGGAGTCTGGGCCGTGTCTCAGTCCCAATGTGGCCGATCAACCTCTCAGTCCGGCTACCGATCGTCGACTTGGTGGGCCGTTACCCCGCCAACTATCTAATCGGACGCGAGTCCATCTTTCAGCGGATTGCTCCTTTGATTGCTGCTCCATGCGAAACTACAATCTTATGCGGTATTAGCGTTCTTTTCAGAACGTTATCCCCCTCTGAAAGGCAGGTTACTCACGCGTTACTCACCCGTCCGCCACTGAGTTGAAAAAAGCAAGCTCCTTTCAACTCCGTTCGACTTGCATGTGTTAGGCACGCCGCCAGCGTTCGTCCTGAGCCAGGATCAAACTCTCTAAAAAATTGTATCTAAACGCTTCCGCGCTCAAATCTTTTTCAGAGCTTCAATTCGCTCATAACGTCGTTCTGACGTTCGTCACAGATTTGTTGAGTTCTGTTTCTCGTAAGTTTCTTTGAGTCTCTCAAAGAAATTACAGGTTCCATTCTTTCTCTCGTTGTTTAATTTTCAAGGTCCTGTGCTCTCTTTCAAGCGGCTTCACCTTTCAGCTTTTCGCTTTCGGTTTTTTGCCGTCTCTCTCGAGCGCTTGACTATAATACCACGTACAACCCCTTTTGTCAACACTTTTTTGAAAGTTTTTTTAAGTTTTTTTCGAAAACCTACATCTATATGTTGCACCTTGATTTAAACACAATATATAGTGTATCTTCGAATGGGCATTTTTGCATTTACATGCCCATATACATGGCTTACGCAAACTATTTTACGAAATTTTTTTGAAAAAATCAAGAAAAAGTTTTTGAAAAGGTGGTCTTAAAGTTGCAAAAGCCCCTCTCTGTACCCCAAAGCTTCAAGCACATCTTCTTATATATCTGGCGCATCTGTGTCCTTTCACTTCTGAATCTCCTCATAATCTTTCTGATTTTATCTGAAAAAAGTTTTTAAAACACTTAAAATCGCCGTGAAGTTGAAGATGAAAAACGCGCTGCGGTCATCCCACAACGCGTTTCTTCTTATATATAAGTATACTTTATGCTTTTGCCACCTCGGCCTGCTCCGCTTTCGCCTTTTCCATCATCTTATGGTGCACGATAAGGTAGCACACAAAATGCGCGGCCGCCGTCACGGTCCACGTCACCGGATACGAGAGGAACAGCATAAACAGCGTGCGGTGCATCTGGAAGACCGTCAGGATCCACACCACACGCAGCGCACACGCACCTGTAAGCGATACAATCATTGGCATGATCGAATACCCCATACCGCGCAAAACGCCCACATGCGTGTCCATAATGCCGCAAAGGAAGTACGGTACGCACACAACGAGCATACGCTCCAAACCGTACTGGATAACCTCCGGGTCAGACGTATATATAGAAAGTAAAGGTGTGCCCAGCAAATACGCGCCGCAGCCGAGCACAACGCCCGTCACGGTCACACACAAAATGCAGATGCGCAGAATTTTCGCCACGCGGTCGTATTTCTTCGCGCCCATGTTCTGCCCGGTAAAGGACAGCGCCGTCTGGTAAAACGCGTTCATCGCAACGTACACAAAGCCCTCAATGTTGGCCGCAGCCGTGCTGCCCGCCATAACAGTGGAACCGAACGAGTTGATAGAGGACTGAATGAGCACGTTCGAAATGGAGAACACCGCGCCCTGCATGCCCGCCGGCAGGCCGACACGCATCATGCCGAAAAACTTATCTTTATAGATATGCAGCTTATGCAGCTCCAAACGGTAAGAAGCGTTCGTTTTCATCAGGCAGATGGTCACAAGCCCCGCAGAAATCACCTGCGAAATGACCGTCGCAATGGCAACACCCGCCACGCCGAGATGGAACACAATGACGAGGAACAGATTCAAAATGACGTTTACAACGCCTGCAATGGTCAAAAAGTACAGCGGGCGCTTTGTGTCGCCCACAGAGCGCAAAATCGCCGCGCCGAAGTTGTACAGCATCATCGCCGGCATGCCCACAAAGTATATGCGCATGTAAAGCGCCGCCTGACCCAAAACGTCCTCCGGGGTGCCCATCAGGGTCAGCAGCGGCTTCGCAAACGCAATGCCCACGGCAATCAATATAACACCGCTCACAAGACTTGTCAGCACAGAGGTATGTACGGTCTCGCTCAGCTGCTTTGCATCCTGTGCGCCGTAATAGCGCGCCACAAGCACGTTTGTGCCGATGGAAAGGCCGATGAACACGTTGATGAGCAAATTGATAAGCGCGCCGGTAGAGCCTACCGCCGCCAGCGCCGTGTGGCCGGCAAAGCGGCCGACCACAACAATATCCGCCGCGTTAAAGAACAGCTGCAAAACGCCGGAAAGCATCAGCGGCACCGCAAAGCGCAGAATTTTGCCCAGCAGCGGACCGTTGCACATGTCGATCTCGTAGGACCGCTTTCCTTTTGCCTGTCGTTTTGCCATAAAAGCCTGTATCTTTTCTTTCATATCAGTAACCGACCTCCTCACCGATCAAAATCACATGAATTCTGCCCTTCACGCGCTGGCGTGCCAAAACCGTGTACATCGCGCAGATGCGATTTTCCGAGCGGCAGCCCGCGCACAGCTCGCCGTCCGTGCCGGGACACGCCCCGTGCGTGCACGGCGTGTCCAAATTCAGCCGCATGGCATTTGCGGGCGTCGCACAGCTTTTCACGCGTTTTGCGGCGTCGTCTATATCGCGCACAATCTTGTTGCACCCCGCAAAAACCAACACCTTTTTCGGGCCGAACAGCATTGCCGCCACGCGGTTGCCGTTGCCGTCTACATTATAGAGCTCTCCGTGCTCCGTAACGGCGTTTGTGCCCGTCAAAAACACATCAGAGGAAAACACCTCGCGGTACAGCTTCTCGCGCTCCTCGGGCGTTTTCGCGGTTGTTCTGTCCAAAAATTCATAGTCCCCGCAGCGCATTAAATCCATCACGCCGGTCTCATCCAGCGTCACGCTGCCGCCGCAGGAAATCACATCGCCCGGCTGCAGCAGCTCTTTTGCGATTTTTACGGCGTCCGCACACGTGGGCGCATAATACGCCTGCATGTTGTTTTTCTCCAGTGCGTCCATCACGCGCCGTATGCGCAGCTCTGCGGCGCTTTTGCGGTGCACGGTATCTTGTGTGTTCATGGTGTACAACTCCCCTCTCGGCGCGTTTCATGCCCATTTATGCCTAACCGCCGCCGATTTTTTAAAATAAGAAAGCACTAAGGACGGAAAAGCACATGCCTTTCCGCCCCCTATAATTTTTATTTTGCCTTTGCGTCCGCAAACGTATTGAAGCACTCCAGAACGTGCTCCTTGTGTGTTTTGTTCGCGTCTTCCTTTTCCGACTTCGCGTCGGTGTAGATCAAAAGGAAGCGGCCGTCGTTGGAAAGATAACCCGGCACGGTGTTATCCAACACCTTAAACGTGCCGTCTGCGCGCACAGCGTCCTGAAGCGCCTTAGCGGTCTCGGAAAGCTCCGCCGGGAACTCATACACTTCAAGCTGCACAGCGGAATCTGCGTAGCGGTATACATATTTATAGCCGTTTTCGGCGCCGATGACGTCGTAAGACATCTGCACCTTTTCGCCCGCTGCCACCTTGCAGTCTTCAAGATACTTGCAAAGGCCCTGAATATCATCGTCATAGCCCGCAGGGTCTTTGTCGATACTCTCCGCGGTCTCGCCCTCGCTCGCCGTAGAAGACGTCTCCAGCGTTGCGACCGCCGTGCTTGAAGAGCTGTTGTTTGCACAGGCCGTCACAGATACGCACAGCAGCGCGGCCAGCAGAACAGCCAGCAGCTTTTTTATATTTTTCATGATTTGAACCAATCCTCTCTTTTTCCTCGTTCTTCTTATTATAGAACGGGTCATACAGCTTGATTTTACCATACCCCACGGCAGATAGCAACACCCATTTGCAAGAAAAACCGTTTTGCCCGCTGCAGTGGAAAATTTTGCCCGCCGCAAAATAAAAATGAATAAATTCTAAGCATATTCTAATTGACGTTCACACCATGTCATGGTATAATAAACACAACAAATACCGTTCAAATTTATGAGGAGGTAACGCCGTGAAAAACAAGGGTATAAAAATCGGAGTCGTGTTCATTCTGCTGTTCGCTCTGCTCTCAGTGGCAGGCTGTCAACAAGAGGACGTGGTGATCGTAGGTGCAGGGTCGGGACAGCCGGGCCCCACCAGCGGGCAGCTGCGCATTTCATTCGCGCCAGTGTCGTCTTCGGCAAGCATCGAACTATCACCAAACATAACCATTAACGACCTTTCGTTGTCAACGGATAAGTCCTTCACCGTTACGAATACGGATACCAATGCTACGACCGTGCTGACGAATGTAGTGATCGACACGGATCCTGCGTTCACACATGCAGAATTTGATGCGAATGGTAAAGCACTGTCAACTACACGTGTAAGCCTTTTGGTTTCTTACGCGTTAGAACCGGGAAACTATGAGGTAACAGATGTAAAGGGATCCATAAATTTCCTTTCGCTTGACAACGCAGGCAATGACATAGCAGCCAGCCATTCCCCATCTTTGGCCAAAGAGGGCATAAAGAACACCTTCACCATCGCCGCGCCCGAGCTGACCCCGACCCCGGAGCCGACGGCAACCCCCACCGTGGAACCGACGGCAACACCGACTGCAGAGCCCACCGCAACGCCCACGGCGGAACCGACGGCAACCCCAACCGCAGAACCGACGGCCACGCCGACAGCGGAGCCCACGGCAATCCCAACCGCAGAACCAACGGCGACACCTACGGCAGCTCCCACAGCCGTACCGACTGCCGTGCCGACCGCAACCCCAAGCCCGACGAACCACCCCAAAACGGGCGATGATTTTGCCCCCGCACTTTGGCTGACGCTCTGCGCAGGCAGCCTCGCGGCACTCGCCCTGCTCCTTAAAAAACGACACATTTAATGAAATCGCAGGTAAAAAGCCGACCACACCAGCGGCTGTCCATACCGGCACACTGAAAAACTCATGCTTTCACCGCTTGAAAGCATGAGTTTTTTTTGACAGCCTATATATTCTCCGATCACAAATTGTGCAGGCAGGCTTCTTCGTGTTGTCGGCCAAGCTGCCGAAGGATTAAATATCTTCAAAGCGGCATCGGTGTCCGCGCAATCAGAAGGACTGCCAGAATTGCACCGGCAAATGCCGCCACCCCTACGACGGCCAGCATTTTTCTGTTGGGCCGCCTCTTCGTTGCTTTGCAAATCAGTGCGGCACAAGTCACGCAGACAGCTGCAGCAGCAAGCGCGATGCCCAGCATTTCCCATAACCAAGACAGCTCATATAAGATTCTCATGTGTTCATCACTTTCCCTTCTGTTCATCGCAAAACCGCTGCTTTTCTAAATCTGTTCGTATTCCGCGAACGGCTCACCGGAGATTTCGAGTGCCTTATCCCTGTACCGGCAGCTCCACCGCAATCGTGGTGCCCTTCTTCGAGCTCTCCTCCACCCGGACGCCACCACCGTGGAGATTGGCAATCTCCCACACCAAAGAAAGCCCCAGCCCAACGCCGCCGTACTCCCGGCTGCGGGACTTATCCACCCGGAAGAAGGGCTGAAAGATGCTCTGTTGGTATTCCTCCGGGACGCCGCAGCCGGTGTCGGAAACGCGGATCAGAAGCTTTTCCGGCTCCTGCGTAACGGAAACCTTCACCGAGCCGCCCGAACGGTTGTACTTAACTGCATTTTCCGTCAGGTTAAAAAGCAGTCGGTAAATCAGTGCATCGCTGCCGATGAGGAAGCCGTCTCCCTCCATCTCCAACGTAATATTGCGTTTCTCTGCCAAAAGCGCGAGATCTGTGAAGACCTCCTCAACCATCGGGGCAAGCTGAATCTGCTCGTTTCGCGCCACCTGCTGCAAATTGCTCATTTCAAGCAGCGTTTTGGTCATCTGTGTCAGTCGCTCCGTCTGTTCCCGCAAAAGTGCGAGAAACTTCGCCGTTTCCGGCAGCATATCGGGATGCTCCGCGGAGAACAGCTCCAGCTGTGCCTGCATCAGTGCCAGCGGCGTGCGCAGTTCGTGGGCAGCGTTGCCGGTGAACTGCCGCTGGGCGGCAAAGGCGTTGTCCAACCGCTCCAGCATCTGATTGAAAGAGCAACTCAGCTGCCGAAACTCCGGCAGAACATTCTCGTTAATCCGCATATCCGCCAGGTTGTTCAGCTGCACCTTCTCCACCTGAGACACAAAGCTGCGCAGCGGCTTGAGGGCGCGTCCGCTGACAAAATAGGCCAGAACGCCGCTAAGCAGTGTCACCACAGCCGTAATATACCAGTTGGTCATGCGAAAGCGCCCCTGCGCTCCGTTGACAACGATGGTCAGATCCTCATCGGGCGTTACGAGCTGCGGATTAAAGCTCTCTGCGCCTTCACTGTTCATTATAACCGTGTCGCCTCCCTGTAAGGTGTCCGCGATTGTGTCCATATAGTACACACCGGAGGAACAAAGCAGCAGATTCATGACAACACAGGTGACACCGATGAGCAGGACAGTCATCAGGGTGATGCGCCACTGCAAGGAAAGTCGCTTCATGTTTCCTCTCCTCCCATCAAATAGCCTTCGCCGATGCGATTACGGATGGGGTCAAACCCCAACGCGGCGCGGAGCTTCTTGCGCAGGGCGGAGATATGAACCCGGATAGAATTGCTGAAGCTGTCTACGCTGTTATCCCAGACGTGCTCCATCAGCTCTTCCTGACTCACAGGCCGTCCCTGATGCACCATCAGATATTCCAGAATGCCCGTCTCCTTACGTGTGAGTGTCAGGGGCTGCCCGTTGACGGCAGCGGTGCGGGAGCGTGTGTCGAACGTCAGCTCCCCGCAGGTCAGCAACACGGCTTGCTGGGTGAACTGCCGCAAAGTCAGGCTGCGGATGCGGGCCTCCAGTTCAGCCAAGTGAAAGGGTTTTGCAAGATAGTCGTTGGCCCCGGCATCCAACCCCTCAACCTTGTCCTCCACCTCGCCGCGTGCGGAGAGAATCAGCACCCGCGTCTCGCGGTCTGTCTGCCGCAAGGTGCGCAGCACGGTCATGCCGTCCTTTCCCGGCAGGTTCAGATCAAGAAGTACCAAATCGTAGCGCTCCACACCCAGAAGCTCCAGCGCCTTTTCCCCGTCGTAGCAGTAGTCCACACTGTATGCCAAGCGCCGCAAACTGCGGACAATCGTCTCGCATAGGGCGCGTTCATCTTCAATTACCAAAAGGTGCATAAGAGTCCCCCTTTTCATTTCCTTTTTCTTTATTATAGCAAAAGCAGATAAGATCTGCATTAAATTTTCGTTCTTAACAGGGATTTTATCTTCCCTGTGCTATGATGATGGCAGAAAAAGTGAAAGGGTGATAAAATTGAGCTGTGCAAAAAAAGCAGCGGCGCAAGCCATGTTGCTGGTTGTGGGTATCGCCATGCTGTGCTTCGGCGCATGGCGCGGCGAGGCCGCGACGGTACTGAGCAAAGCGATTAAATTATGTCTGGAGTGTGTAGGCATTGGGTAAGAAATTTTCGGGCGCGTCACAGATTATGTCCCGCTTCCGCGGCTGGATACAGGCGGGGGCAGCTTTATTGACCAACCTGCACCTGCCGAACTTTCTCAAGGGCAAACTGTACCAAGGCGCAGGGAAAACCGTCTGTGTGCCCGGGCTGAATTGCTACTCCTGCCCGGCAGCCTCCGGCGCTTGTCCCATCGGGGCGTTTCAGGCGGTAGTGGGCTCTTCCAAGTTCAGCTTTTCCTATTATATTACAGGCTTTCTCATTTTGCTCGGCGTCCTGCTTGGACGCTTTATCTGCGGCTTTCTGTGCCCCTTCGGCTGGTTTCAGGAACTGCTGCATAAAATTCCCACGAAGAAGTTCTCCACAAAGAAACTCAAGCCCCTGCGATACCTCAAGTACGCCGTACTGCTGGTGATGGTTTTCCTGCTGCCGGCGTTCCTTGTAAACGATGTAGGCATGGGCGACCCGTTCTTCTGTAAATACCTCTGTCCACAAGGCGTGCTGGAGGGGGCCATCCCGCTGTCCCTTGCCAATTCCGGTATCCGGGCGGCGCTGGGGAGCCTGTTTACATGGAAATTCGGCATCCTGCTTGCCGTGATCGTGCTGAGCGTAATATTCTACCGTCCCTTCTGCAAGTGGCTCTGCCCGCTGGGTGCGTTTTACGCGCTGTTCAACCGGGTATCTCTCTTTCAGATAAAGGTGGACAAAAACAAGTGTGTATCCTGCGGAAAATGCGCCAAAGCCTGCAAGATGGATGTGGACGTAACAAAAACGCCCAACCATACCGAGTGCATCCGCTGCGGAATGTGCATACGCACCTGTCCGACGGGCGCCGTGCGCTTCCGTTACGGCTTCGGAGACGGTAAAGATAAAATAAAAGCGGCAAAAAAAGCCGCAGAAAAACAATAAACAATAATAACAAGGAGAAAAAAACAGATGAAAACGAATAGAACGAATACGGCCGGCCGATTGCTGGCACTGCTGCTTCTCGCCCTGATGATGCTGTCTTTGACAGCCTGCGGCACAAAGAACGGAGACAAAACGGACGGAATGAGCAGCGAACCGAAGAATGCCGAGGAAGCGGTTGCCATGCACAAAGATCTGATGGAGCAGGAAAATACCATTCTCTCAGAGAACAAATCCCTTTGGGAAAAGGTATTCATGGCAGCCGACAAGGGCATGACCATGCAGGAGGACGGCAAAAACTACGGTGATTTTCTACTCAGTACAATCGAATCCGCTAAGGATCAGTTTACGGAGGATGAGCTGAAGCTGCTCAAGGAGGGGGCGGAGAAGATCCGCGACATTGAAACCCAGCTGACCATGATTGAGGAAAAGTACCCCGAAGCAGCACAGGAATCTACGGATGGCGCTATGAGCGTGCCCGCAGGCAACGACATGACCACGCCGCCCGATGACGGCAGTATGCAGAAATCCGATGACGGCAGCATGCAGAAATTCCCCACCTTTGAGGGCAAGGACCTGGATGGAAATACGGTGAAAAGTGACGAGCTGTTCTCTGCCAACGCCGTCACCGTGGTGAATTTCTGGTTCACAACCTGCAATCCCTGCGTGGGCGAGCTTTCCGAGCTGGATGCACTGAACAAAGAGCTTGCGGAGAAGGGCGGCTCCCTCATCGGCGTCAACACCTTCACGCTGGACGGAGACGAAGCGGCAATTTCCGAAGCAAAAGATGTACTGGCCAAGAAGGGCGCTACCTATCAGAATGTGTATTTTAACTCCGATGGTGAGGCTGGCAAGTTTACCACCAACATCTTTGCCTATCCTACCACTTATGTGGTTGACCGCAACGGCAACATCGTGGGCGACCCCATCGTAGGCGCCATCACGGAAAAAAATCAAGCGGAGGCGCTGCAAGCCCAGATTGACAAGGCGCTCGCCGCCGACGCAGGTTGACCCGAAATTTAAAAAGTGCCTGCTGCGCGCCATTGCATTGCCCTTGGCGGGCGAAGAGGCGGAGTAAGCCCTGATTCTTCTAAAAGGAGGAAACGCGATGTATCGAAGCGTATTGGCCCTGCTTTTCGCCTCGGTTCTGCTGCTGAGCGGCTGCGCCGTCGGGCAGCAGACTGTGCCGAAGGAAAAAAGCGGACAGGAAGCAACCATGGACGAATCGGCCTTTGACCGGTCCGACGACGAGATCACCTATATGGATACCACAGAAAATGTCATCTATCTGGCGGGCGGCTGCTTCTGGGGCATGGAACAGCTGATGCAGTCCATCCCCGGTGTCATCGATGCCGAGAGCGGCTACGCCAACGGCACTTGCGAGGCGGACGCCGATTACAAGACCGTTTGCAAGGGCGAGACCGGCTTTCGGGAGACCGTGCGGGTAGAATACGACCCCGAGCAGGTGAGCCTCGATGCGCTGCTGTTGGCCTACTTCTATGTGATCGACCCCACGGTACAAAACCAACAGGGCAACGACATGGGCAGCCAGTATCAGACCGGCGTCTACTACACCAACGAAAGCGCGAAGGAGACGGTGGAGCGCATCGCGGAGATCGAGCGCGGCCGCAGCGAGAAGTTCTTCGTGGAGATCGGCCCGCTCAAGAACTACTATCCCGCCGAGGAATACCACCAGAACTACCTCGAAAAGAATCCGAACGGCTACTGCCACATCCCGCGCGCGGAGATGGAGCTGTTTTCCCGGCTGCGCATCGATCCGGGCGACTATCAGAAGCCCGCGGCGGAATCCATCCGGGACAAGCTGACGGCGGAGCAGTACCGCGTCACGCAGGAGAACGACACGGAGCGCGCCTTCACGGGCGAGTTTTGGGACAAGTTTGAAAAGGGCATCTATGTGGATGTCGTAACCGGTGAGCCGCTCTTTTCCTCCACGGATAAGTACGAAAGCGGCTGCGGCTGGCCTGCCTTTACAAAGCCCATTGAGGGCCCTGCCGTAGTGGAAAAAGAGGATCTGAGCCACGGGATGCGCCGCACGGAGGTCAGAAGCCGCGCAGGAGACTCCCACCTCGGCCATGTGTTCACCGGCGATCCGGAGTCCCCCAATGGCGTGCGCTACTGCATCAACAGTGCGGCCCTGCGCTTTGTCCCCTATGAAAAAATGGAGGCCGAGGGCTACGGGTACCTCCTGTACCTGTTTGAGAAATGATTTCAGGTGCATACACATCAAGCAGAAAAGTAAGGTGGCTGTCCTTTTAAAGGGCAGCCACCTTACTGCAGCTTGTCGAAAAAGCCCAGCTTCCACTGGACTTTTTCGACAAGCTGTTGTATCATGACTACAGACAGAAGTAAATCAGACCGCAAGGCTGTGTTTCTTCACAATTCTGTCTTTTTTCTCTACAATTCCGTGCAAGGAGGATTTAACATGATGTACAATGAAAAAGCTCGTGAAATCCCAGTCAGTTATTCTGTAGATGTAGTCGTTTTGGGCGGCGGTCCTGCAGGTGTAGCCGCAGCAATTTCTGCCGCCCGTCAGGGTGCAGACACCCTGTTGATTGAGCAAATGGGTGAAGTGGGCGGCATTGCCACAGAGGGCATGATGAGCCACTGGACTGGAAATACCAAAGGTGGTATCTATGAGGAAATTCTGAAACGTTCCGCTGATTATCCCGACCCCGATGCCATGGCTGGCGATACCTACCTGCGCCAGATTATTAACCCGGAGCGCTTGAAAACCGTTCTGCTGGAAATGCTGGAAGAATCGCATGCCCGCTATTTGCTTTATACCATCGCTACAGATCCAATCGTTGAGGACGGCAAGTTGAAAGGCGTTGTCATTGAAAACAAATCTGGCCGCCAAGCCGTACTGGCAAAAGTTGTCATTGATGCCAGTGGTGACGGTGATATTGCCGCCCGCGCAGGGGCCGATTTCATCAAAGGTCGTGAAACCGATGGCGCTATGCAACCAGTTTCGTTGATGTTTAAAGTTGGCGGCGTGGATTATGAACGAGCCATTTTCCCGTCGCATTTTGAGGATACCATTCAGATTCCTGCCGGTGAAGTGCAGACGCTTGGAAAGGAACATCTTCCGTTCCCTGCAGGCCACGTTTTACTGTACCGCACTTCACTGCCGGGGGTTGTCACCTGCAATATGACCAACTGCATCGAAGTAGATGGCACGAATGCTGCCGAGCTTGCACGCGCAACACTGGTCTGCCGCCAACAGCTGCAGCCGATTTTGAACTTCCTGCATGAGTATGTACCTGGCTATGAAAATTGCTATCTTCTTTCTTCTGCCGCACTGATTGGCGTTCGTGAAACGCGGCACTTCAAGGGTTTAGCAACCATTACGGAAGATGATATTCGTCAGGCAAGAGCATTCCCGGACTGGGCTGTCACCTACGCCAGCTTCAACTTTGATGTCCATAATATGAGCGGCAGCGGACTGGATGCCACCGGCGCGCAAGACGCATTCAAACCGACTTTCTATACGATTCCGTATGGCTGTCTAGTTCCTGAAAAACTTGATGGGCTACTGCTGGCAGGGCGAAACATTTCCGGTACGCACATGGCACACTCCAACTATCGCGTAATGCCAATTTGCGCAAACATGGGACAGGCCGCCGGTACAGCCGCAGCAATGTGTGCTAAGGAAGGCATTGAGCCCCGTCATGTGAACGTTGCGGACCTGCAAGCCATTCTTTTGCAGAACGGTGTGTTGAATCCTTCGGAAAATAAGTGATATAGAAATCATCATCCACCAGCACAGAGAAAGGTGGCTGTCCTTTTAAAGGGCATCCACCTTTCTGCTTTTGGGAAATAGTATGGAGCGCGGGTTATTTGCCCGCGCCCCTGAAGATAAGCCTTTTACTTTTTGAGGATTTACAGTGATTTTTTCTCCCGCCGCCTGATTTTCCATACGATCAGTGCAACGCATCCGGCAAAAGATGCACATAGCGCGCTGCTCCACAAACCCATTTGACTGCTGTCACCGGTCTGCGGGATTGTAACCGCGCGCCAGCCGGCATACACAGTCCTATCCCCGGTCAGATAAATGTCTGAGACCTTGTTCACAAGGCTCTGTTCGCTGTACCAGCCGACAAAGGTATACCCGTGCCGAGTGGGAACATACTTGGTCAAATCCATGTAGGTATTGTACGTTTCCCGCACGCCGGGAATAGCACTGCCGCCGCCTGTTTCAAAGCGCAGCGTGTAGTAGTTGACGGGCGGATTGTTGTCGCCGGTATGCGTCCAGTGGGCGTAGACGGTGGTATTTGCAGAGAACACGGTATCCGTCGTAATCTTTATGCCGCCGCTCTTTTCGGTGTACCAGCCGTTGAAGCTGTGCTTGCTGCGGGAAGCATCGGGCAGAGAGGTCAGCTTCTGCTTGGTGGTGGTCATGCTGCCGACAGAGGGCGTACCGTCGTTTCCGTCAAAGGTGACGGTATACTCCGTGGGCGTAGGCGGCGTATCCTCCTCGAAGATGGCCTTGACCTCCACATCGCTGCCGGGCATAGTGAACTTGTCGTCCCTTACCGTCACGTCGCCGCTCATAACCTGCCACTCCTTAAAATGGTAGCCCGCGTTTGGCGCAGCGGTCAGGGTAATCTCTGTGCCGACCACGGCTTTTGCGTGAGAGGCGGAAGCCGTTCCGTTTCCGTCCGTTTTCACGGTGACGGTGTACTCCGTGGGCGTAGGCGGTGCATCCTCCTCGAAGATGGCCTTGACCTCCACATCGCTGCCGGGCATAGTGAACTTGTCGTTTCTTACAGTCACGTCGCCGCTCATGACCTGCCACTCCTTAAAGCGGTAGCCCGCGTTTGGCGCAGCAGTTAAGGTGATCTCCGTTCCGGCCGTCGCCGAGGCGGGATCCGCGCTGCCCGTGCCGTGACCGTCGTCCCTGACGGTGACGGCGTATTCCGTCTCGGGAGCCTTGGCTATCGTGATGGAAAACTCCTTAACATCCTCACCCAAAGCGTTGACCGCCATGACGGTAAAGACCTCGGTCCCTTCCCCGGCAGGCGTGCCGCTTATCTCTCCTGTGTCCTCGTTTAGGCTAAGTCCCTCGGGCAGGACGCCGCTCACAATGCTCCATGTGATGGGCGCGGTACCCTTGGCGGTCAAGCAGTTGCTGTAAGCCTCGCCTTCCATGCCGTCGGGCAGGCTTTCCGCGACGATTGTCGGCGGCATAGGGGGTCGGTTATCGATAAGCTTCACCCGAATCGCGGCTGTTACCGCAGGCTCCGGCTGCTGAAAGATGTCTCCGTCATCTTCGCTAAGCACCGGCGTGCCGATGATGGTCTGCCAATCCACGGACTCCGCATCATAGGACGATTCATCCCATGCCACGTCGATCCAGCGCCATGCGCCGTCAACGGCATTGATGCACACATCTTCCGGCAAGCCAAGCTCTGCAAAGGGCGTGCCGAACGGCTTATCGGTAATGGGATCCGGTTCATCGATATTCCTGATGGTGTTTTTGATGGCGTTGATTTTGATGGTAATCTCCGTCGGCTTGTGGAGACGCAGGTCGTCCGGCGTGAATACCACCGCCACATCGTGTTCACCCGGAGTCTGGAGGTAGAACGGCGGGGTATTCTTGAAGGAGAACGTGCCGGGGGCGACGGTATCCGTACCCTTGGCCTTTGCCACGCCGCCGACGAGCGTGCCGACTTCACCGTTGTAGGTTCCCACCTGAAGCTTTCGCCAGGTGAATATGGTGTTGTCGGGCAACGTAAAATCGCCGTTCTTCCATCGGAATACGGGCAGCTGCGTGATCTCCGTCTCGGTCGGGTCAGGCTGCAGCTGAACCTTTCTCACGGCTCGGAGGTCGGTGCCATCGGGTATGGTGAAATACTTCTCCAATTCGGCGCGGTTGACTTCGCCGTAGATGGTCTGCTCCTCAAACGAATTGGGGTCGTAGGTCGAGCTGTCCCATGAGGTGACGACATTCATACCGAAGTCCATCCCTGTTCCCTCGGGATCTTTTTCATCGCCCACCGCATAAAAGCTGAATGAATCCGAGAGATTCAGCTCCTCAAATGGCGTTCCGAATTTTTCATTGGTAATGTGTCCGGCCCTGGTCTCCTTGAATGTGCGGGGAATGACGTCCACATCAACGGTGCATTCCGCCTTGTTGTACCGCTTCAGATTGTCGGGCGTGAAGATGATCTTCAGTTGCAGCTGCCCCGCCTGCAATAGCGTGCTCGCCGTCAAGGAATGTCCGTATATTTTCTGATCTTTGTCCAGCGTGAATTTGCCGGGGACTGTTTCGCCGTTCGCCGTGGCCGTTCCGCCGGAGAGATATTTATCGGCAAACACAAGGAAGCACAGGTCTCCGCCGTAGAGCTGCTTGGAATAGGTGGGCGGCTCCAGCGTGGGCGTAAAGACGCGGTCGTCAATGAGCGTTATCCTTGCGGTGGCCTTGACGCTTGTCGGCTCCAGATCATCCTTGTAGTGACTCTGTTCAACATGCAGCGCGCCGGTAATGGTCTGTTCGCCATATTTGTTCGGGTCATAGGTGGAGCCGTCCCATGTCACGGGCACGGGGCTGTAGCTCGCGCCGGTGTTGGTCTCTACCTTGACGCCGGAGGGAAGCCCCAGATTCTCAAACGCCGTGCCAAGGGGCTTGTCCGTGATGATTACGTCATCCGGAACTCTTGTAACCGTGCGCTTTGTCCCCACCACGGTGATGATACATTCCGCCGTGGTGTATGCCTCCGTATCGTCGGGGGTAAAGAGGATCACCATGCGGTTTTCGCCCGGGTATACTCTGCCGCCCTCATAGTCCTTGAAGCGGAACGTGCCGGAAACGACGACGCCCGTATTCTCGGCCTTCGCTTCGCCGCCCCTGAGAGCCCTGTCGGTATACTCATTTCCTACATACCCCGGAAGGGGCAGCGTGGGCGGGGTGGTGATGACCGTTTTGGCAGGCTGCAAAAGCTCTCCGTAAGCCGTATGGCAGGTTTCGCAAACAGCCTTCTCCGTGGATGTAGCCTTGCCGCCGGAGCAGTTGCCCGTTTCGGTATGGCTGCTGTCCGTGATGCAGGTGCGTGTGTGCGTTCCGTTGCCGTTGGAGGTCCATTCGCCCCAGTTATGATTGTGCACCTCCCATATGGCATAGATGGTTTCGCTCAAAGACGGATGTACCATCAGGTAATTCCAATAATATCCCTCTTCGCGAAGATACTTTGGTTTCCCATTCGGACTTTCCGCCCAACCCTTGAAGGTATATCCGTCACGGGTTGGAATTCTTTCTGATATGGGAACCCATACAGATAAATTCGAACTAATCTCGCTCTGACTTGGCGGCGCGCCGCTGCCGCCGTTGGTATCGTAATGCAGCGTATAGGTGTATTGGGTGGCAGCGGGACGGACTGCCCCGCTCCTCGTTTTTGGCATCATAGTATCGGATGCCCCTGCCGAGTCTGCGCCGCAGGCCTCGTGGTGTTCATACAGGCCGCCCGTTTCCGATGCGCGTGCGGCAACCTCTCCATCCGCCGCGAAAACCGTCGCGGGCATCATGGTCAGCACCATACAGCATAGAAGCAGAATGCTGAGTATTCGTTTCTTCATGTCGTTTTTCCCTCCTGTTCCTGCGGGTCCGGCTTGCCTGTCCCGCCCTTTTTCCGGTTTTCTCTGATCCTGAACCGCATGCACAGCGCGGTGATTGCCGCCGCAGCGGCAAAGGATACAACAGCTGCCAGCACATAGCCGCCCGCATCCTCGCGCAGCAGCATCGCGCCGAACACGCCCCATGCGGCGGTCTGTCCCGGCCTGACGACCGTGCTTATCGCCTGCATCAGCACCGCGAACAGCAGCATACACGCGGCACTCAGTCCGTATATGCCGTGCTGCTGCCTTCGGCGGGTGTTTTTCCGTACTCGCTGCCGGACGAGTGCGACCCGTCTTGCGGTATCGTACATACAGTTTGACCCTCCTCTCCGGTTTGTCTGAAACTGTGGCCTAAAAACCCTTTCACTTATATAGGTACATAAAATCGGAAAAACTCTCACCCAAAACGCAAAATTTTCCAAAAAAATTTGAGAGCCGCCAAAAAGCAGCTCTCAAGGTGTGAATGTTCGGTTATTTCATCCGCGATAAACGGAACGTAGACAGCCTTCCCGCCGCTACCAGCAGCACCGGCAGGGCGTAGGCCACATACTGCGCCGCACCGCCGTAGGCGATGAGCAGATTGTAAACGGCGTGGAGGGTGATGGCCGCGCCCAGCAGCCCCCAGGTGCCTGCAATTTTCAGCCATGTCCGCCGCCCACGATCAGGCCGCAGAGAACGTGCATGGCTCCCGTGCCGAAGCCGCGGAAGAAGATGAAGGAGAAGCGGTCCGCTCCGTTCTGGATGAGGTAGCACACGTTTTCAAAGGTGGCAAAGGCAAGGGCAACTGTTATTGCGGCAGCCTTGATTTTATCCCCCTCCGGCTCAAACACCAGAAGATAGAACACAAGCGGCAGCAGCTTCATCATCTCCTCCACCACCGGCGCAATCTCCGCCGTGGCGGCAAGGACGTCCGCCTGACACACCGACGCGAGGAAAGTGTTGATATAGGCTGAAAGCAGGCACACACCCATTCCAACGATGCAGAACAGAAAAAAGCGGAGATGCCGCCTGCCCATGCACAGAGCAGCCACCAGCAGCGGGGACACCATGCACAGAAATATGTTTTCAATATAGGTCATGCGTCCACCGCCTTTCTCACAGCGGGCAGCAGCCCCAATATGGTCAGCGTCAGCAGCATATCGCACCAGAAGACGGGGCTTGCCGGGGAAGTATCCGGCCAGAAGCAGCCCGCCGTCCAGAGCAGGTACTCCGCAAACACAAAGCACAGCATGCCGATGTGGAAGTACCGCATATTCCGCGCCGCGCCCGTCCGGGTCTCTGCATAGGCAAGCCCTCGAATGGCGCAGTAGGAAAGCCATATCATCATGCCGCACCAGATCAGGTTGGAAAGAATGTCCCCGAAGGTGCAGTAGAACGCCAGCAGCGGCACGCCGAACGCAGGCGCAAGCCATGCCCTGCGACAGCGGAAGCTGTGCTCATCTGCGCCTGCCAGCGTGGCCTGCAATATCCGCAGAAAAATCACACTGGCCACCCAGCCGAACTCCGACACATAAAACACCTTCGGCGTGGTATCGAACAGCAGCAGATACAGCGTCCAGTAGAGCGCGCCGAGGGCAAAGCAGCCGTAGAAGCACAGCAGCAGAAAATACGCCTGCCTGCGGCTTTTCCGGTAGGATATGCCCGAAAGCAGCGCGCCGACGAACGTGACCAGCAGCTGCAGCAGGTTCTCAATCAGCTCCATGCCGTTCCTCGCTTTCCTTATCCTGTGTGTCGTCCCGATTCATTTGCCGCAGCCGGAAGCACAAAACAGTCACGCACACGCCCAGAAGAAATGCCAGAAGCCCGATGACGATGTATCCCAAGGCCGCGCCGCCGTGAAAGATGCTTGCCGCCGTTTCAAAACCCGCATAGCCGCCGGTTTGAATTTTTACGGCAATATCAGGCATGGCGAAAGACACAACCACAATCAGCGCAAAGCATGCCGCCACAGCGGAAGCCGCGGTAATCGTATTGCGCCGCAGCCGTTTCTCCCGCTCCATTTTGGCGATGCGCCGCTTTGCCTCCGCGATGCGTTCTTCATGACTCCGCATTTGTAATCCCCTCCCGTTCCAGAAGCCTTCGCAGGCTTTCCTTTCCGCGATACACCATGTTGGTAATCTGCTTTACCGTTTTTCCCGTAACCTCCGCCGCCTGTGCGTAACTCATACCCTCAAAATAGGTCAAATATAGAACCTCCCGGTAATCCGGGTTCATTTCACCCATGCAGAAGTGCAGAATGCGGTTTCGTTCTTCCGTTCGGATAACCTCCTCCACAAGCAGCTGCCCGTCCGATTCATCGGTCAGCTCGTCCAAACGGAACAGACACTTCCGCTTGCTCTTATGGCGCAGCGCCATATTCCGCGCCGTCTTATACAGATAGGCCTTGAAGCCGCCGTCCCGAATACGAGGCTTTTTCGTGAACAGATAGGCGAAAACATCCAGCATCAAATCCTCTGCTTCGTGGACATCGTGCAGATACCCGTCGATATACAGGGTTAGCGGATTGCCGTATTTTTTCATCAGGGCCTCCAGCCCCGCATCGTCGCCGTTCAAATATCGGTGGTAAAAAGTCTCGTCGCAGGTCATAGCGTTCACTTCCTTTTTGCGGGTGCTCCAAATGCAGAGGGGTATCCGCCAGGCGCTTGCCCTGCCGGAATTTCGGTACTGTTCCTGAAAGCGCGGGTCGGACGGCTTTTCCGCGTTCTCTTGGTCAAATTATATCACAGGATACGTACGGATAGCAACCGGAACCGCATATCATGCCAATAGCATGCGCAGCCTGCCCAAGGTGCTTTTAGGTGAGGTCACACTTCGTCCTTTCTCCTCTGCTCCAAAAGCCAGGCTGTCATGTCCCGCAAAGTATCCTTCACCGGGCGCGGGTGATATGCAAAGCATTCCGATGCTGCGGCATGGCTGAATTGTCCGTTTGAGGCAAGGACGGCAACGGAATAAGGTGTGAAAAACAGCGGCTTTCGCTTCTTCAGGCTTCGATGTTCATAGTGTGGAGCCGCCAGCTTTGCAAGCCCCAGTGGCAGGCAGATGGGGCGATACTTCCGCTTTGCGGTCTTTCTCACAAGCTGAAGCATCTTGCGAATGGTAACATAGTGGCCGGACAAAATGTATCCCTTACCGGGTTCTCCGTTCTCGGAACAGTCGAGAATGCCTTTTGCCACATCTCGTACATCCACGAAGTCATATCCGCCGCGAACGGCAAAGGGCAGCTTTCCGCGAAGAAAAGATTTCGCCATTGAGGTGAAGCTCCCTCCCTGCATGTCGCCCGGCCCGATGATGCCGGAGGGAAAGACAATGCTGGCATTCAGCCCGCGCTCCGCCGCATCGAAAACCAGCTCTGTTGCAGTTGCCTTGCTTTTGGCGTAATCTCCGTCCACAAGCCCCGGAGAGAATTCGCAATCTTCCGTAATGATGCAATCCTTTGACTTTTCCGGTATGGCATGGACGGAGCTGACATAGACCATTTTGCCCACATCATGCTCCATACATTGCCGGAGAACCCTCCATGTCCCGCCTACATTGACCTGATAGAGCTTCGAACCGGGTCTGGACGCGACAGAGACGATACCGGCGCAGTGAATCACACAGGTACGACTGTCGGCACCCGCAAAGAAGTCTGTCAACGAGCTTTCCACGCACACATCACCGATGACGGTATGGACTTCTTTGGGGAGCAAATTGATATAGGGGTCATCACGCAGCACAAGCGCATGCACTTGCGCTCTGCGGCGTACCAGCTCCTCCGCAACAGCCCTACCGAGGAAGCCGGTAGCGCCTGTAACAAGATATTGATCAAACATGCAAAAAGCCTCCTCTCGAATAAGCATACAAGTGTTGATTATCTTTCACAAGTACAGTATACTTGAGAGGAAAGGTGGAAACAATCGGCACTTGCCGTAAGACTGAAAGAAAAGCAACATTGTCTGCTGAAGTGTTGCTTTTCTTTGTAAACTTTTTTGGAGGGGTTCTGTATGGAGAAAATGGACGCAAGGAAACGCTATACGCAAATGGTGCTCAAGCAGTCTTTTCTGAAGCTGCTGAAGGAAAAACCCGTAAACAGAATTACGGTGAAGGAGGTTTGTGCGCTGGCACAGCTTAACCGTGCCACCTTCTATGCCCATTACAGCGATTGCTTTGCCCTGATGGAAAGCATTGAGAATGAACTCATCGATGCCTTTGAGAAATCCCTTCGCTATGTCAATCTGTTTGATGTGACGGCACTGATCGAAGCCATTTACGATATGGTCGATCAGAATCAGGACGCCTGCCGGGTTTTGATTCTGGGGAATACAAGCGCAACAGTCCTCATGCGGATGATTGCTTTGGCCAAGGAGGAAAGCATTGCTTACTGGCGGAAAGAGCTGCCCTATGCCGACGAAACAGAGCTTGAGATGATGTATACCCATCTGTCAAACGGTTTGATGCATGTCGTTGTGGAGGGCTATGACAAGTACAGTAAAGAGGAAATGATCCGTTTTGTCAACCGCGTTGTAAAAGCCAGTCTTTTGCTGTTTCAATCGCCCCAAAGTCCTCTTGCTTAACACAGTCTTTATGCCCGAACGGCATAATAAGCTTACAAAACGGTCGATGGTCAAAAAAGATGAGCCGATAAAAGCGGAACAGGCATGATTTCGGTCATGCCTGTTCCAGGAAATATGAATTTTACCGTCTTGCCGTCCGAATCCTTGTCCCGCTTTTTTCCTTTCCTCTCCAAATTTTTAATTCGCCGTGCGCTTCTTGATTTTTGTAAACCCATGTGCTATATTGAGTGCATGGTGGCAACAAAATCCGCCAAAATTTTCTCTATTTTTATAGAGTACAAAGGGGTAAAATCAAATGAAACTCAGAAAACTCTGCGCATTGGCACTCGCCGGTCTGCTCACGCTCTCTGCGCTTGCAGGCTGCACCTCTGCCAAAACCGTCGTAAAGGGAGACACAAGCAGCGCCTCCGCTTCCTCCGAAACCGAATCTTCGGCCTCCTCTGGGGAAGCCATGTTTGCCTCCCTCGCCGATTATCTCGCCGATCCGGACGTAAAAGCGTCCATCGATGCCGAAATTGAAAATCAGACCGATGACAGCATGACGATCAAGGTCTACGCAGACGGCAATGCGCTCGTCTATGAATATCAGTTCACAGATGAATATGATCTCTCCGACGAAGACATCAAGCAGTCCGTGCTCGATGCTTTAAAAGAAGGCTGCGAAGAAAATGCTTCTACCTTTGAGGATATCGCCGATACGCTCGAAAGCGAAGTAGGTCTCTCCGGTGTGCACGTCCGCCTTGTCTACTTAAACGGTGACGGCAGCGAAATCTACACCCACGACTTTGAATGATTATTTGTGTAATTTATAAATAAATTTTAAAGCGCCGTCCGCGAACCGCTTTCGGTTCGCAGACGGCGTGTTTTATTTGACAAGATTCGACATTTTTAAGTGAAATATTTCGCGCTGCGAAATGTGAAATTTGATGCTACGCATCAATTGAAATGAAATAAATCCCTACGCGCTGCAGCGCGGTTCACACACCACAGGTATTTCACGTTGCGCAGCAACATTTCACTGCCCGAAGGGCAATTTCACAAATTCCGAAGGGATTTATTTCGTTGAAAAAAGAGCCTTGTCAAAAAGACAAGGCTCTTTTTTCTGGTGACCCGGACGAGAATCGAACTCGTGTTACCGCCGTGAAAGGGCGGTGTCTTAACCGCTTGACCACCGGGCCAGATGGTAGCGGCAAATGGATTCGAACCATCGACACTTCGGGTATGAACCGAATGCTCTAGCCAACTGAGCTATGCCGCCATATCTGCTCTATAATGTAGCGTAGTTTATTATAATACACGTTTTTTCTTTTGTCAAGTGCTTTTTCACTGGAAAATTCTATATTTCTGTGTTATACTGTTCTCAAATTGCGCGATAAGACATAAGGAAAGCGTGAGAAGGGAGAAAGCGCCGTGAAAATTCTGCTGAAAAAGCACTTCGGCTGGTTTTATGAAAAACTGAATAACGACGCCATCGACTCCTACGCGGCGCAGGTTTCGTTCTGGATCCTCATTTCGTTCATTCCGTTCCTCATGCTGATTTTGGCCCTTTTGCAGGTCATTCGGTTTGAAGACACCTCGCTTCTCGTGGCATTCGTTCAAATGCTCCCGCCGCCGGTGGAAGAAGTTGTCAGTTACTTATTTCAAGAGGTGCACGCGCCGCAGACGCTCATTTCCATGACGGCTATCACCTGCGTTTGGTCCGCTTCCACGGCTATGGTGGCGCTGATCAAGGGACTTTACTCCGTTTTTGACGTTTCCAAAAACCACAACTATATTTTTATGCGTATTTTAGCCATTTTATACACGGTCGTGTTCGTCATGACGCTGCTTGTCAGCATGGGCCTGATGGTCTTCGGCGACATGCTGTATGAATGGCTCATCACGGTGATGCCGCCGGCGTTCCCGACGCTCATCAACCGCTTTAAGCCCATCATGTCCTATGTCCTGCTGCTGTTCTTCTTCTGGTTGATGTTCATTGCCATTCCGCGCAAGCAGGTATCCCTGCGCAACGCGTTTTTCGGCGCAGCGCTGGCTTCTGCCGGGTGGGTCTTATTCTCGTTTTTCTTCTCCGTTTTCGTGGAGAACTTCGCAAACTACGCCACCATCTACGGCAGCCTTGCCGCTTTGGTCATTTTAATGGTATGGCTGTATGCCTGCATGTTTATTTTGCTCATCGGCGGCGAGATCGCCATGTGGCTGCAGCACAGCGGCATCAACCGCGATGTTTCCGACCTAAAAACAGAACGTCGCCGCCGCAAACTCATCTCAGAGAAAGGAAACGATGCAAATGGCAAAACCGCAGACAAGAAGTGAAACCGCCCTGCAAAGCGCCGTGATGCGCTTTGGCGATGACGCGTTCCGCATCTGTTATATGCACACAAAAAGCGGCAAAGAGACGCTTACGCTGCTTTCCGATGTATTTATGCAGTACTTTTTAGACACGCAAACCTTTAAAAGCGAAGGTGAGGAGCGCCTTTGGGTGCTGCGCACAGCGCACAAGACATGCATGGACTATTATGCACAGAAAATTCGAAAAAAGCTGACGGACGAGCAGATTGCACAGCGCTCAAAAGACATGCCGTTTGAAACGCCGAAAGAACTCTGCGACATTTTACGCCTGCATTACACGCTGCTGACGGCGGTGGCGCTGCACTACGGTGCAGGTGACAACACGCGCTTTATCGGCCGCGTGACCGGAAAATCCGTTTCTGCCGTGCAAAATCAGCTGGAAAAAGTCAAAAAAGCCGCGAACATGAGCGAGGACGACCTGCGCGAATGGGTAGAAACCCTGGAAACGCCGGACGATCTTCTGCACCGCGTGTATTATTCTGTTTTGAATGAATCGAAAGACCCGCATTTTACCGCGAACAGCCGCGCAAAGCGTCTGAAGCGCAATGTAGACCGCGCCATGCCGTTTGCGGCCGTAGGCGTCATCGTAATCTGTTTATTGTGCGTTGTCGCCGTACGCGCGGGGTGGTTCGGCACGAAATACGTGCGCACGCCGGACGTGATTTTAGAAAGCGACACGCCGGTCTCGTCCGCCGCGGAAAGCGAAGTGAGCCACGTGACGCTGACTCCGGAGCCGACCGCTTCCGAAGACACGCGCGAAGCCGTGAACATGTCGCTTTCGATTTTTGTGCCGAGCGACAGCGGCCTTGACCAGTACAGCTATAAGAGCCTGCCCGCAGACGGTGCGGTGCTCGTGCAGAAAATGGCGGAAAAGGGCGCATTTCCGGAGGATGTGACGCTGGACGCGCTCGACTACATTAAAGACGGCGAGGTTGTCTCCACGACGAAGAGCGGCGAAATGCCGGAGGTGCGTTTGCAGTTTTCCGGCGCTTTGCAGGAATATTTAGACTCCGCCAGCTCCACGTCTTCTCTGGAAGCCATTGCAAAGACGTTCCGTGCATTTTATGAAGCTGCGGGCATGACGCTTTCCAAGCTTGAGGTGTATTCGGACGGCAAGCCCGTCACCGTGGGCGATATGCAGATCAACTGCACGTCGCTGATGTACGGCGAGCTTCCCGTTTCCGCCGTTTTGGACGGTGACACAAACGAACCTACGGAGGGGTGATTTTGATGAAAATACTCGTGATTGACGGCCAGGGCGGCAAAATGGGTGCGGCACTGACCGACCAGATTAAAAAGAACATGCCGGACGCGGAAGTCGTTGCCGTGGGCACGAACAGCCTTGCCACAAGCGCCATGCTGCGCGCCGGTGCGGACGCTGCCGCCACGGGCGAAAACCCCGTTGTGGTAAACTGCACGTGGGCAGATGTCATCGTGGGACCCATCGGCATTATTTTAGCAAACGCGCTTTGGGGCGAGATCACGCCGAAAATGGCGGCGGCCGTTTCCGAATGCGTTGCTAAGAAAATTCTGATTCCCGTCAACCGCTGCTCCGTAAGCGTAGTGGGCGTACAGGACAAGACGCTCTCGGAATACGTGCGGGATGCGGTCGTCATGCTGAAAAACATGCAGTGAGGAGCGTAAAACAAATGAAAACCGAACATATCGCATCTAAAAACGCGACTTTTCAGAAATTTGAAGTTTTAAAAACAAACCGCAACAAGCGCTATAAGCACGGCGAATTTTTTGTGGAGGGCGTACGCAACATCAACAACGCCGTTTTAAACGGCTGGGAGATCATTTCTTTTCTTTATGATGAGACGCGCGAGCTTTCGAGCTGGGCAAAGGAAAAGCTCGGCACGGTACATACAAAGGTGAATTACGCGCTGACACCGGCGCTCATCGCCGAGCTGAGCGGCAAAGAGGACACCTCGGAGCTACTTGCGATTATCAAAATGCGCGAGGACAACGTAGATAGCCTGCCGCTTTCCAAAGTGCCGTTTCTGGCGCTGTTTGACCGTCCCTCAAACCACGGCAATCTCGGCACGATCTTGCGCTCCTGCGATGCGCTTGGCGTGGACGGACTGATCTTGACGGGTCACGCGGTGGATTTATATGACCCGAATGTGGTCTCCTCCACGATGGGCTCGTTCTTCTGCGTACCGACCGTGCGCATGGCGGACAACGACTCCGTTTTCGCGTTCATTGAGAAATTGCGCGCGCAGTACCCGGGCTTTCAGCTTGTGGGTACCACGGCACACCACGAAAAGACGTTGGCAGACGTGGACTTCACCCTGCCGACCATGGTCATGATCGGCAACGAGACCGAAGGTCTGCGCCGTATCTATAAAGAAAAGAGCGATGTGCTTGCCACGATTCCGATGGATCCGAACGGCAGCGCAAGCTCCTTTAACGTCGCCTGTGCGGCGACCGTGATGTTCTATGAAGTTGTGCGGCAAAGGAACGCTTTCCGCACATAACCTCGCCCGATTAGAACGCAAATATGCGTTCTTTAAAATATACAGGGGAAAAAATTTGGGAGGAAAACGTATGAAAGAAAGAGAAAAATTCGGTTCTCGGTTGGGATTTATTTTAGTTTCGGCCGGGTGCGCCATCGGCATCGGCAATGTGTGGAAATTCCCGTACATTACCGGCATATACGGCGGCGCGGCATTCATCCTGATGTATCTTGTGTTCCTTGTGGCGCTGGGTCTGCCCATTATGGTGTGTGAATTCACCGTGGGCCGCGGCAGCCGCATGGGCATGGGCAAGGCGCTCGATACACTGGAACCGAAGGGCACGAAATGGCATCGCATGAAGTGGATCAGTATTTTTGGCAGCTTTTTGCTGATGATGTTCTACACCATGGTGGGCGGCTGGATGCTGAAATACGCATTTATGGAGGCAACCGGTACGTTTGTCGGCTTAGACGGCAAGGCGGTAGAGGGCGTGTTCGGCGATATGCTGACAAATCCGGGCACGCTGACGTTCTGGGCGATTGTCGCCATTGTTATTTCGTTTGCTGCATGCGGCTTTGGCCTGCAAAAGGGCATTGAGAAAGTGACGAAAGTCATGATGATTGCCCTGCTGCTTTTGATGATTGCCCTGGCTGTGAACTCCGCATTTTTGCCGAATGCCGCGGCAGGCATCAAGTTCTACCTTGTGCCGGACTTCGGTGAAGTGGCAAAGAAAGGCTTCGGCAACGCGGTGTTTGCGGCGATGTCGCAGGCGTTCTTCACGCTTTCTATCGGCATCGGCTCCATGGAGATCTTCGGCAGCTATCTGGACCGCAAAAAGCGCATTACGGGCGAAGCGGTGAACATTGTGCTGCTGGACACGCTTGTTGCGCTGATGGCGGGTTTCATCATTATCCCGGTGTGCTTTGCCTACGGGGTGGAGCCGGGCTCGGGTCCGTCGCTGCTGTTCATCACGCTGCCGACGCTCTTCAATAACATGGCGGGCGGCAGAATTTGGGGCACGCTGTTCTTCATCTTCATGTCGTTTGCGGCGCTTTCGACCATCATTGCGGTGTTCGAGGAGATTCTCGCATTCTTCATGGATATCGGCGGTTGGAGCCGCAAAAAGGCTGTGGGCGTAAACTTTGTGCTGATCACGGTGCTTTCCCTGCCGGCGATTCTCGGCTTTAATGTGCTTTCCGGCATTCAGCCGCTGGGTGAGGGCAGCAACATTATGGATATGGAAGACTTCCTTGTTTCTTCCAATCTGCTGCCGCTGGGCAGCCTTGTGTTCGTACTGTTCTGCGTGCGCAAAAACGGTTGGGGCTTTGAGAATTTCCTCAAGGAAGCGAACAAAGGCGAGGGCATTAAATTCCCGCACTGGATCCGCCTTTACATGCAGTACATTCTGCCTCTGATTGTGGTCATCATTTACCTGAAAGGCTACTACGATATGTTCAGCGGCAAGAGCACGGCGGTGTTTGTGAGCTGGATGTGCTTTGCGGTGCTGCTGCTTTTCGTCATCTTCGGCGTTTCGATTTTTACGGGACGGAAGAAGACGGAAAGAACAAAGTGACCGTCAACGTGGGTTAAAAGTTTTGCTCAAGCTTTTTCAAAAGCTTGTCCGTTTCCAAAAGTGAAACCTTTGGTCGTCGTCCGCAGACGACGAAACTCTTTTGCCTGCCAAAAATCAGGAGAAGAGTTTCAAATGTCCGGTGGACATTTGAAATCGGGGAACCCTATTAAGGGGGGCCCGAAAAAGCGACAGATTTTTAGAAAATTAAAAGACCGCTGTATGATTTGCATTACGCACATACAGCGGTCTTTTTTCATTTCCCTTCCAGCACAGTGCATTTCCCGCACCTTGCGCAGCCGTTGCAGATCATGCGGCTGCCGCATTTTTCGCACTGGGGGCCGAAGTATTTTTCGTATTTTCGCCCGGCGTCGAACAGGCCGTAATCGTCTTCGAGCTTGAATTTCATCGGCTTGCCCTGATACGATATGCCGGATTTATACGCCATTTCGCTTTGCACGCGCTTATTCGGCAGAAAGTACCGCCGACCGTCCTTGATGAAGTTTGTGCCCGTCTCGATAAAGCAGAACGTGACGTTTTGGTTTGCGCACTGCCTGTGCAGCGAGCGCACCCAGTCGTAATCACACGGACGCGCGCCGTCGTAGTTTTCGCCGCCGCAGATAACCTGCTCAATCTGTCCCATCGCGAGGTATTTTTCAATCTCTATGGGGCCGAGCAAGGGCGCTGTCATGATGCCCTTATGCTTAAACGGCAGGCTGTGCAGAATGGGGATGCGCTCGTCCGCGCGGCGCTGGTTTTCGCACGTGACGTTGAAAAAGATGTGCTCCCAACCATCACCCCAGTTATACGGCAAACATTTTTCTACGCGCTCCGGGCGCTTTGTGAGCAGGAAAAACGAAATGTCCCGCCGCTGATCCATGATCTCCCACGCTTCACGCCGCCACGGATCGGCCTGCTCCAAAAAGAAATCGGACGTCATGCACACGCGCAGCTGCTCGCCGCTTTTTACTTTGTAGTTGCCTGCGCGGTCGCGGCTCAAGGGATAGTGAAAGCCCGTTTTTGTGCGGTAAATTTCCGCGCCGTTATGCCCGCGCAGACTGTCGAGAAAATACATATAGCAGTGTGCGCAGCCCTCGCTGCACTTCACGCACCCGTGCCACGGGTTCCAAATATCGTGCATACCGTACCTCCTTATCGCAGGGTAAGAAGCCGAAAGACCTGCTCTGCGCTTTCGGCGAGATTTTCCGCCGCGGTTTCGGGGCGCATGGCTTCGTCTAATGTCGTCACGCCGCGCACGGCGGGGAAAAACGCCGTGATGCCGGCTTTGTTGCACGCTTCCGCGCCCTTTTCAATACCGCCCGCAAACGCGATGACGGGCTTGTGATACTTCTTAGCAAGCTTCGCCACGCCTACGGGCGCTTTGCCCATGGCGGTTTGGGCGTCCAATCTGCCCTCACCCGTCACGACGAAATCGGCATTTTTGATTTTTTCCTCTAAGCGCGTTTCCTCCATGACAATCTCAATGCCGGGCATGAGCTCTGCGTGCAGAAACACGCCAAGTGCGAAGCCGAGGCCGCCCGCCGCGCCTGCGCCGGGGATATCAAGGTTGCTTTCGGGGTACAAGTCTTTCGTCAATGCGGCGTAATTTCGCATATAGCCGTCCATTTCGCGAATCATTTCGGGCGTAGCACCCTTTTGCGGACCAAAGACGGCACTGCACCCGTTTTCGCCGCACAGCGGGTTTGTGACGTCGCACGCCGCGCGGATGACGCAGTTTTTGAGCGCGGGCAGGGCATTTTTGCTCTCGATTTTTGCGAGCACGCGCAGCCCCTTTGCGCCGAACGGGATGGGGTTGCCGTCCTTATCCAAAAGGTCGAACCCGAGGGCTTGCAGCATGCCTGCGCCGCCGTCATTCGTTGCGCTGCCGCCGATGCCGAGGATAAACCGCTTGCAGCCGCGATTTATTGCATCGCGCAGCATTTCGCCCACGCCGTAGGTGGTGGTTTTCATGGGGTTCCGCTTATCTTGGGGTACGAGCGGCAGGCCCGCTGCCTGTGCCATTTCCAATATGGCGAGGTCGCCTTTGACGCCGTATTCCGCCGTGACCTTCTCGCCGAGCGGGCCCGTGACCCGCACGCGCACCGTTTCGCCGTGCAGGCCCTCTGTGAGCGCTGCAGACGTGCCTTCGCCGCCGTCCGCCACAGGACATACGGCACACTCGATTGCGCCGTCTGCGCGGCGTGCGCCCTCTGCCACGGCCTTGCCTGCCTCTATGGAAGACAAACTGCCTTTAAACGAATCCATCGCAATCACAACGCGCACTCAAAACGCCCCCTAAGAATTTCTTTTCACCATAATAGCACATTTGTTCCCTGTTTTCAAGATGAAATCGGGCATGAAAAAACGCAGGAAAGCACTTTGCCTTCCTGCGTTTTGTATGCTATGAAATTACTTGAGGGTAATGGGCTTTACAGGTTTGTTCTCCTCGCGGGCGCTGGTCTTGCCCTCGGGTTTGATTTCGCCTGCAGCAAGCAGGGAACGCTTTGTGAGAGACGGGCCGATGAGCTCATACACCAGCACGGAGAACAGCACGACGTTGCGCACGATGCTGCCGTCTGCAAGGGACGTAGCGGTGAGCGCCATGCCGAGCGCCACGCCGGCCTGCGGCAGAAGCGTGATGCCGAGATGCTTTTTGATGTGGTCACTGCACTTTGTCATGGCGCAGCTGATGTAAGAGCCGGAGATCTTACCGAGCGAACGGAAGACGATGTAAATGATGCCGATGAGCAGCACGAGCGGGTTGCTCAAAATATTCAAATCGAGCTCCGCGCCGGAAAGCACGAAGAACAAAATGTTGATGGGGCCTGTCCAGCGATCCAGACGGCTCATCAGCTCTTCGGAAGCGCTGCACACATTGCAGAAGACCGTACCGGTCATCATGCAGACGAGCAGCAGAGAGAAACCAATCTTCACGCCGCCGAGCTCAAATTCCATGGAGGAGATACCAACCATGAGAAGCACGAAGGCGACCGTGAGGGACAAACGCTTACTGCGAGAGTGGAAATAGGTCTCTAACCAGTTGAGCGCAAGGCCGGAAAGTGCGCCGAGCACGAGGGAAATCACGATCTCGATGATGGGCTCTAAAATGACGCTGACAACACTGATGCTGCCCATTTCGAGCGCGCCGGCGATGCCGAAGGACACGGAGAACAGCACAAGACCCACGGCGTCATCGATGGCGACGACCATGAGCAGGAGCTTTGTGAGCGGGCCGTCTGCCTTATACTGGCGCACAACCATGAGCGTAGCCGCCGGGGCCGTAGCCGCGGCGATGGCGCCGAGGGTGATGGCAGAGGGCAGCGAAAGGAGGGCAGGATTGATGAGATGCAAAACGATGAGGGCGATATCGACCACAATAGTCGTGATGACCGCCTGCAGAATGCCGACGGTGATGGCCTGCTTACCCATAGTTTTGAGCTGCGAGACGCGGAACTCGTTGCCGATGGCGAACGCGATGAAGCCGAGCGCCGTCTGCGTGATGACGCTGAGACCCTCCACCTGCTCCAGAGAATTGAAGCCGATGTACGGAATGTTCAGCGCGCCGAGGCAGAACGGGCCGATGAGCAGACCGCCGACGAGGTACGCCGTGACCGCAGGCAGATGTACGAGCTTTGCCAAGCGGGACATCAGCAGGCCGACAATCAGAGCGATGGCCAGACAAATCAGGGTTTTTTCCACTTTTTGAACACTTACCTTTCTTCGAGGTACGCGTGCGGCCACACAGGAAAGTGCCGGTCTCCGCCCCTCCGTTTGTATATCTTTTTTCTTTATCCGCCTGCCGCCGGAGCACGCAGACGAAAAAAGCAGAATTCCAAAAAAGTTTACAACAATTTCACGGATATGTCAATGTTTTTTGACGCCATGTTTTAGGGGAAAAAGCGTTTTTTCCCGTTGTTTTGCTGAATACGGTAAGTCGTGAAGTAAAACCTGTTGAAGGAATAAAGTTTTGCTCAAGCTTTCTGCGCGGACAGCTAAAAGCAAGCGTAAATGAAAAAAGCCCTCTGACAGAGGGAGCTTATAGCTTTTGAAAAATAAAAAAGAACCACATTTCTGTGATTCTTCTAAGTGTTGGCGCCAACCTATCGTCCCGGGCCGTTGCCAGCCGAGTATTTTCAGCACAAACGAGCTTAACTTCTGTGTTCGGTATGGGAACAGGTGGACCCTCGTTGTAATCAACACCAACTATTCTGTTTGCCGTCTCATCTGACGGCTTTGTTATAATACCACATCTCTTTCTAAATTGCAAGCCTTTTTTTAAAAAAACTTCAATAAATTTTGAAAAAAGCAAAATATGGTATACCAAACATTTTGCATACCATATTTTGTAGGTTATTCTTCTGTGTAATCACCGGTGTCGTCGGTATAGTCGCCCGTATCATCGGTGTAATCCCCTGTGTTGTCCGTATAATCGCCGGAATTGTCCGTGTAGGTGTCGCCGGCAATGTCCGTTGTATCGGTGTTATCGGTGCTGTCGCCGTTCGGATCGGGGGTCGGCGTGGGGGTGGGCGACGGCTCCGGCGTTTTGTTGCCGAGGAGATAATCTGCCCAAATGGCGCAGCCCTCGTCGTTTAAGTGGATGCACAAGCCCTCGGGGTCAGCGCAATACTCCGCGGGAAGGTAGCCCTCTGTACAGAATGCGGCGATGTTTAAGAACTTCAGGTTCTTTTTGCCCGTGCAATAGGTCTGCATCGCTTCGTTATACTGCGCGATGGTGCCGCTGCTGAGCCCCTGATAGTCAATCCACTCCAGCATGGGCGTAACGGCCTGCACGGTAATTTCAAGGTTCGGGTACTTCGTTTGCAGCGCGGAAATAACCGCCTGCGCAGTGGACATGACGTCGGAAACGTCGTTATACGTGAGGTCTTCCTTGCCGAGCTGAATGTAAAGCTTCGTCGCGGAGAAACGGTCGATGGCTTCCGTGACGGTGAGAGCGGTGTCATCGTCGAGCCACAGGCCGCCCTCACCACCGCTTAGTTCGTTCTGCGCTTCGTCCCACGAATAATCGCTGCGGGTCATGAATTTCGCATCGCTCAAAGCGGTGGTGCTGCCTGCGCCGTCCGTGACGTAGTTTTTCAGGCACGTCGTCATGCTGTCACCGATGAAAAGCGCACCGTCGAAAGCGGAAGACGGCGTAGGCGCGGCGGAAGCGGTGTTTTCTGCCGGTGCAGCGCTGGCCTGCGGTTTTACGGTGGAGAAGAACTCCGGCTCGCCGTCTGCGGCGATACTGCTGATGGGTGTACGCACACCGGCAGCGCTGGCCACGCCGAGGGCAACGAGCGCCACGAGCACGGCGGCGGTGCAAACAACCGCCACGCGGAACTTGTTGATCTTCTTCTTTTTATGAGGCACGCCTGCTTTTCGCGGCGCTTTCGGGGCTTCCGTCTTCTGCGGGACATTCTGTGCGGCCTGCTCTGCGGCTCGCCTTGTGCGGCGCTCCGCACGGGCGGCTGCGCGCTGTGCCTGCCGTTCTTCCTCGCGCATAGCAGCGGGGCGTTTTCTTTTATTCGCCAAAATATAGTCATCCTTTCGGAATATTTCTTTGTTATCTTGGGTTTATTGTACGGCGCGGGAAAGATTCTGTCAAGTAAAGAGGACACCGCGCAGCGCTGCGGGTGCCCTCTTTTACGATTTATTTAAATTTATACGCTTTATGAATGTTTACACGCGCGTGAGGCGCACGGCCATGTACTCGTGGCCCGGCAGCGCAATGCGGAACTTGCCGCTGTGCACGCCGGCATCGGTGATGGTCATGTTCCACGTATCGATAACCTCCACGCGCCAGTTTTCGCCCGCGGGCTTTACGAAATCGCGGAAGCTCGGGCGGCCGAAGCCGTAGTAGTGAATCTCGTAGCCGGTGACGGGGATCATCTCGTCCGGCACGGCGACGGTCTCATCGAATGCGCCGGGGCCTTGCTTTAAGCCGAAGCCGGGCGTCTGCGTGAGGATCTCATGCAGGAAACGGATGCGCGCGGGGCTTTCGCCGTGCAGCTTGCCGCCGTGGCTCCACCACAGGATATCTTCGGGGTTCACGAAGGTCTCGCCGTGGCCTGCGTAGCCGCCGCGCATGGAAGCTTCCCAGAAGCGGCGGGTGAGCTCCTGCCCGGAGATATTGCCCCAGCCCATATCGATATTACCTTCGTAGGCAATCTCATCCCACACGATAGGCTTTTGGTAGCGCGTGCGGTAATCGGTGGTGTATTCCACGTGACGGTAGAGATCCTGGCGCTGCAAGCTGCAATGCGTAATCCACGGACGGGTGTGGTCGTAGAACGGTATGCAGTTGTGGATGGAACGCATGTGGTTGTACGGATCTTTTTTGCAGAGCAGGTCTGCGTAGTGCTCCCAGTCCTCAAGCTTCTTGGCGCGCATGAGGTCGTATTCGTTTGCAAGACTCCACCACACGTTGCGGTAGGCGGAGAAGCGCGCGATGACGTAGTTCCAGTAGAGGTCGTCCTGCTCGCGGTTCATGACGGAGAAGCCCCAGCGGTCGTAGGGGTGCATAACGATGATGTCGGCCTCGATGCCGCGCTCCTGCAATTCTACGATGCAGCGCTCCATGCGGCGAAAATGCTCGGGGTTAAAACGCGTAAAATCCCAGTTGTTGCCGGAAAAATCGACGGAATACGAGAAGTTTTCCTCGGTGAGGTTTGAATTATCGACCGGGGTGCCCTCATACGGGAAGGTCTCCGGGTCGCGGAAATTGTGGATGTAGTGCTTCGGAAAGACGCAAAAACGCATTTTGTTGAAGTAGCCCTTATCGAGCTCCTCGAGCGTTTGCTTGTGCACTTCTTCCGGCTGGTGCGCCCACGCGTAGCACGTGGTGCCGACGGAATAGTACGGTGTGGTGTCTTCATAGGCGAAATGGTACGTGTTCGCAATACGCACCGGGCCGTGGTTATTGCCGGTCGGCTCCGTTACGGTGAAATCGCCGGCAGACTCCGCTTCCGGGAAGCTGCCGACCGTTTCATAGACGTAATCGCCCGTAAAAGACGGCATGAAGCGCACTTTATAAACGCCGTCGCCGTCATAAAAGCCGTCTACCGTGACGATTTCGTTTTTGCTGCGGAACGTAGCGGAAACGGACTGCTCCGTAAACGGGTTGCCCGCAGACGGACCCTTGAGGGAAACTTCAAAAAGCCCCCATTTTTCTACTGTATTCATTAGATGTCACTCCTTATTTCTCGATGACGCCTTCATAATTCATACCGAAGCCGTAGTCGTAGGCGTGACCGAATTCATCCACGTGCACTTCAAGGTCAAACGGAACGTCTTCGCAATGCTTTTCCACGGTGTCCATGTCCTTCGGCATCTGCACGGGCAGACGGCCGGTGGGATCGTAATCGCCGAAGACGACGTCGAGCACCGCGGCGCGGGAAACACCGAACTCGACGACGATGCCGTCCGCTTCACGCTCAAACTCGTGCATGACCATTGGGTTATTGATCGCTGCGCAGACAATGACGGGCTTGTCTCCCATCGCCTCGCGACAGTTTAGAATGTTATCCAGGTCGCATTCATTATAGGCAATGTTCGTTTTGCCGCGGTAGCTGCGGTTCGTGAAATCCTCGCGGAAATCGCCGCCCGCAATACTCACTTCGCGCGCGTTCACCGCCGTATAGGGGCGGTACTGGAGTGTGATAGGCAGGTAGCCGTTGCCGCCGTTTGCGACGTCTTCCGTAGAATACGCGTTGCACGCAGGGCTTTCCACAAAGACAAGCGCCACATCCGCTTCCTCGGGCGTATGGACGCGCACGCCGTATTTCGAAATCACCTCGTCCGTCACGGGGTCTTCCGTGTGGGCGGGAATATCGTTACGCATGAAGCCTTTCATGGTGCGGAGCTTGCGCTGCGGCACGTAGATTTTGATACCCTTTTGGAGCGGCAGACAGTGATTGCGATTCTTTAATAAGACGACAGATTTGCGTTGTGCGTCATAGCCGTGGGCGCAGAATTCCGCGTTGCCGACAATCTTGGCGGACTCTTCGGGATCAAGATACGGGTTCTCGAACAGGCCGCACCGGAAAATATTTTTGAGCAGACGCGCGGCGGAGCGCTCCATTCTGGCGCGCATGGCTTCTTCGCCGACCTTTTCGCAGCCGATTTGATACGCTTCCATGATGGGCGCAATCTCTGCGTTGCCGCCGAACTGGTCTACGCCGTTCATGATGGCGACGAAGCAGCGCTCGCCCTCGGTCATGTTTTCCATATTAAAGCAGCGGCTTGCAAACGTATCCATAATGGGTGCGGGATCCTGCGTGATGCCCCAGTCTGTGCAAACGACACCCTTAAAGCCGTATTTTTCGCGCAGGAGATCTTTGATGAGATACTCGCTGTACGAGTTGCCGACGTTTTTGCCGTTTTTGGTGTCGAGGCCCCAAGAAACCGTGTAGTACGGCATGACGGCAGAGGCGCTTCCGGTGGGACCGTCTAATTTAAACGCCGCTTCCGTAAACGGTTTCCTGTGTTCTTCGGAATTATTGCCCGGGTAAACCGCGTATTTGCCGTAGGCATAATGTGCATCGCGGCCGGCCTCACCCGTGCCGCCGCCCGGCCAGTGCTTGACCATGGTGTTTACGCTGTCATATCCCCAGCCGTTTTCGGAATTCTTGGTGGTCTGCATACCGTCGCAGTACGCCTTAACCATTTTCTTTGTCATTTCAAGATTTTCACCGAGCGTATCGACAAAGCGCATCCAGCGCGGCTCGGTGCAAAGGTCAATCTGCGGGCCGAGCGCCGTGGTGATGCCGAGCGCACGGTATTCTTTCGACGCATCCTCCGCGAACCGGCGGATAACCTCGGGGTCGAAGCACGCGGCAAAACCGACACCCTCCGGCCACTTGCTGACGTCACTGCCGGCGGTTTTAAACTCTACGCTGCCGCTGCCGCGCGCACCGTTGCGCGGGTCGGAGGAAATGTTCACCGGGATGCCGTGCGGCATGCTTTCGGCAAGCTTTTGCAGCTCATTGTTCCACTTTGCGGCAGTCTTCGCGTCTTCTACCGTAATCATGAGGACGTGGCGAATGTGCTCTTTGTTCATGAATTCCTTCTGCTGGTCGGTAAGCGTATACGCAGGAATATTTGCTTCCGCGTACTTTTGGCCGTTATATGTACCGCCGAACGGGCCGAACGCCATGGGCGGCACCGCCTGGTGCGGCGAATAGAGCATGAGACCCGCAATCTCCTCTGTTGTCAGGCGGGAAGCAAGGTCTGCGGCGCGCTCCTCAACGGGCAAACGCCAATCTTCATACGGGAGAAGCTCGCCGGTCTTCTCCAAGTCTTTAAAATACAAACCGTCTTTTTCGATGAGCTCTACACCGGACGACGCAGACCACGCGAGCGGCTTTCCGTTTTCGGGATAGGCGCGGACAATGCCGTCTTTTTCCGTTTTTTTCACGTTCATTACATACACCTCTTTGTTTGGATTAAAACAAGGAATTTCCGCATTTGCTTTTGTACAAAGTATAGCGCATTTCCTATAAGAAGTAAAGATTTTTATAAGATGTGTCATACGAGCTGTATGCACAGAAAAGCGCGAGAAAACGGCGTATTTTTTTCCTTGCGTTAAAGCGACTCCTGATGGTATAGTTAATAGGCTGCGGTAAAAAAGCGGCGAATTATGCGGGAAAATCAATTTGTTGGAGGGAAACATGATAAAAAACTATTTAACGAGCCTGAAACAGGAGTTTTCGGGCTACAACACCGCCAAGCTGCTGAAAGACATCATGGCGGGCCTGACTGTTTGCGCGGTGGCGCTGCCCCTTGCGCTGGCGTTCGGCGTATCTTCCGGCGCTACGGCAGCTGCGGGTCTTGTTACGGCGATCATTGCGGGCGTTGTCATTGCGGTACTCGGCGGTGCTTCGTTCCAGATCTCCGGCCCCACAGGCGCGATGAGCGCCGTTTTGGTGGGCATTGTGGCGTCTTACGGCTTGCAGGGCGTGTTTTTCGCGTGCTTTGCGGCGGGCGCACTGCTGCTTTTAGCTGGTATTTTTAAGCTTGGGCGGCTTATCAGCTTCATCCCGATGCCCGTCATCATGGGCTTTACGTCCGGCATTGCGATTATTATCGCGATGGGGCAAATCGATAATTTCTTCGGCACTGCGTCCGAGGGCAGCTCGAATTTGGCAAAAATCGCGTCTTACGCGCGCCTCGGCTTTCATCCGAACCTCCAAGCGGTGCTGATTGGTCTGCTTGTCGTTGTCGTGATGATTGTCTGGCCGAAAAAGTGGGGCGCACGCGTGCCGGGCTCGCTTGTGGGCATCATTTTGGCGACGGTCGTTTCCGCCCTATTCCGCATGGATTCCATTGCGACGGTGGGCGACATTCCGCGCACGCTGATGCTCGCTGACCGCCTTGACCTCGGCAGCCTGAACCTTGACATGCTGAAAAACCTCATCTCGCCCGTTGTGACGATTGCGGCGCTCGGCATGATTGAAAGCCTTTTGTGCGGTGCTTCGGCTTCCCGCATGAAAAACGAGCCGTTCAATGCCGATCAAGAGCTCATCGCGCAGGGCGTAGGCAACATGCTGCTGCCGCTTTTCGGCGGTGTGCCGGCTACGGCGGCCATTGCGCGCACGAGCGTAGCGGTGAAATCCGGCCAGCAGACGCGCCTTGCGAGCGTGTTCCACTCCGTTTTCCTGCTCGCCTCCATGTTTCTGCTCGGCGGCGTGATGGCGCGCCTGCCGCTTGCGGCACTTGCCGGCGTTTTGATGGTAACGGCGTGGCGCATGAACGACTGGGGCGGCATCCGCTACATTTTCAGCCACAAGCTAAAATCCGGCATCAGTCAGTTCCTCATCACGATGCTCGCGACGGTGATCTTTGACCTGACGGTCGCGATTTTGCTCGGTGTTGCGTACTCTGCGATTTTGTACATTGCAAAATCCAGCCGGATTGGCGTAAGCTTCTCCGACATTGACGCGAATAAGCTGCGCACGGTGGAAGGCAAGCCGCCGGTGCTGGAGACGACCGGCGTTGTGTACGTGACAGGCTCGCTGTTCTTCGGCGCGGTGGATGAATTCAACCGCCGCATGGCGGAAATGCCCGCCTACGACCACGTGATCTTCTCCCTGCGCGGCATGCCGAACATTGACGTTTCCGGCGCGCAGGCCGTTTTGGAGCTGTGCGAAAGCCTGCAAAAGCAAGGCAAAACGGTCGCCTGCTGCGGCATGGCAGACGGCGTGCGCACCTATTTTGACCGCACGGGCATCACGGTGCTTCTCGGTGAAACCGCGTACTTCTGGAACGCGGAAGATGCGATTTTAGACCTGCTGAGCGCAGAAATTGCGGAGTAAAATAGAATTATAAATAGCATCACCCCCGTTCCGTTTTGTGCGAAGCGGGGGTGATGCTTGTTTTAAAACAAAAACCCGCAGGCGAGGCATACGGCGTATGCTTTGTCTGCGGGGAAATGTTTGAAAGATTCGCTTTTGCGTCCCTCGAGAAAAATCCTTGCGGATGATTATCTCTTGGAGAACTGCGGAGCGCGACGAGCGGCTTTGAGACCGTACTGCTATCGTTTTAGCGCCGTTTTCCCTTGATTCTACGGGCTTTTTTGAGGTCGCAACCCTTGGTTGTCCTACCCCTTAACCCAATCAATCGCAAGCGTTCTCCGCAAGGTCAGATGGGTGAAGTGCCTGGTTCACCACATCGAAAAGTTCGTCAGGCTTATTATACTTGACCTTTGCATAAATGTCCATAGTTGTTTTGCTATTTTCATGTCCGGCAAGATACTGAACCGTCTTGGGATCAACGCCTGCATAGAGCAAATTTGTGATGTAGGTGTGCCGGAGCTGGTGGGGTGTCACTTCAAAATCAAGGGTGTAGACGATCCTTGGGTTGTTTTTCTGGCGGGTTCCCAGGGTCGGCTTTACCGTGTACTTGATGCTCTGCCCGTTCACATATTTATAATAGGTGCGCTCCTTGGTGGAACGGACAACAATGTACTGCCACACTCGCTTGAACTGTGAGTAGGACAAGGGTTGTCCCTCGCTGTCGGCAATCACATAATCGGACTTGGAGGCAGCCTTCGCTTCCCGCAGGCAGTCGGCCAGGCACTTGGGAATGGGAATGTCTCTCCGAGCCGCCTTGGTCTTTAGAACCGTAGAGACCACCGGGCGATTGTGTTCCGCTCGCCATGCTCGCCGCACTGAGATGTACGGAGTGGGAACATCCAGGAATACACAGTCCCATTGGAGGACAAGGGCTTCTTCCCGGCGCAGGCCAGCGTATAAGCCGATCATTACAAAGAGGTATGGCGGCAACCCTTTGATGGTCTCCAGAAGCACCGCTACCTGCTGGTCGCTCAGCGCATCCTTCTTCTGTGCTGGCTTCCCGCCCTTGCCCGATATTCCCGCACAGGGGTTATCTTCAAGGAGCTGGCTGCGCTCAGCAGAATAGAAAACACACTTGATGAGCATATTCACTTTGTTATACAGGCCCTCGGACTTCTTGGACAGTGGCACCAACGCCAACCGAATGTCGTCAGCCGTTACTTCCTCCATATACATATCGCCCATTGGCTTGATGACGTAGTTCCTCATGTTGGAAGTATATCCTTTCAGAGTGGCTGCCGAAACCTTTGCAGATTGCATCACCAGCCATTTCTCGCAATACTCTGCGACGGTCGGATGCTGCCGGTGAAAGAGAATCTCCTGCACTTGCCGTCTCGCCGCTAATTGCTTCTCGTAAAGTTCCTCACAAGTCGTTGCGTACAAGCTGACCTGTTTGCCATCGGCGTCCAGAATCCTTGTCCTGTAATACTGGATTCCTTTTCGCTCCACACTTGTATACTGGGGAATTGTTTTTTTCTTAGCCATAGATAATTTCCTTTCTTATGCGCAAATTGGTTCCTTCACTCCCTTTTTATCAGAAAGACCTGATTAAATCAAAGATGCGGATTGAGAAAAACAAAGAGCGAGGCGTCTTTGCCTCGCTCTTGCTGTATTCTCCGTTCTATGCCCACATGGCATCCCATTGGGAAAATGCGCCGCCCATCGCTTTGACAACCTGATCCGGTTGGTTGTATTTGACTTTGGCGTAAATATCCATCGTGATTTTGCTGCTTTCGTGCCCTGCCAGGTACTGCACCGTTTTGGGGTCCACCGAAGAATGAATCAGGTTGGTTATGTAGGTGTGCCGGAGCTGGTGAGGTGTGACCTCGAAATCCAAGCTGTAAACACAGTGACCGTTGTTCCGGGCTTTCTCTCCCAGCTGCGGGTAGAGGATATACTTCACATATTTCCCGTCTACCAGCTTCCGGGCCACTCTCGGTTTGGCAGTCCGCGTCACAATATACTGCCACAGCCGCTTAAATTGTGTGTAGGACAGCGGATCGCCGCCCTGGTTTGCCACCACATAGTCCGAGGTAGACGTTTTCTTTGCCTCCCTCAAACACTCTGCCAGGCAGGTCGGAAGCGGAATATTCCGTTCTGCTGCTTTGGTTTTCAGTTCGGTGAGAATGACCGGGCGGTTGTGTTCCGTGTGCCATGCTCGCCGGACTGTCAGATATGGTGCATCTGTGTCCAGATATACCGAATCCCATTGCAGAGCGAGGATTTCTTCTCGCCGCAAACCGGCATACAATCCCAGCATCACAAACACATAGGGTGGCAAATCCCGGATCGCGTCCAAAAGTTGCTCGACTTGTTCATCCGTCAATGCCTGTCGGTCCTCCTGTGGAACGCCGCCGCCCTTTGCGTTCAGATGGAGCGTCGGGTTCACCTCGATCACATGGCTTTCCTTCGCCGCCCGAAAGATGGATTTATAAAGGATTACCACGGACTTGTAGACCGATGCCGATTTTTTGGAAACCGGGACAAGGGCGAGCTGGATGTCATCCAGCTTTACATCTGCCATCCGCATCTCTCCCAGTTCCTTAATGATATGCCGCCTCACCTTGGAGGTGTAATCCGTCAAGGTGGTCTGCCGCACATGGACTGACTGCATCAGCAGCCATTTCTCACAGTATTCCGCTACCGTTGGCGATTTCCGATGAAACTGAGCATGGCCGATCTGCTCCAACGCCTCCGTTTCTTTGTCATACAGTTCTTCGGGGGTTTTTGCATAAAGGGCGACCCGCTTGCCATCAGCATCTTCGATTCGGGTTCTATAATACTCTACGCCATTCAACGTGACCGTGCTATAATCTGGAATTAGTCGTTTTCTTTTTGCCAATACCGTTACCTCTCAAAATCATATTCAGCGCTGTACCTTTGTTTTACCAGACGCCTCTCATTCCGGCAAGGATACGGATTGGCTCATGCCCCGGCGCTACGCGCTTTGCGGTATGTGGCACACTTTTCCACCGGCTTTGCCCGATGCGTGAATTTTGCGATGTACTCCTGAAGGCTTGCGTCCGTAAAATAGACGCAGCCATTCTGCACATACTGAACATAGGAAATCAGGCCATTGTTGCGGGCTGTGTCCAGCGTTGCAATACTGATCCCCAGGATTTTGGCAGCTTCCTTCCTTGTAAATAGCTTTTCCATATAATCTCTCCCTTCTTTGTCAAGGATATGGTTGTGGCTTTCAAAATCACATGAATACGCTGGCAGCCGAAACTGCCAGCGCATGGTATCTGATTTTGAACTGCTCTGCCTGCCAGCGGCTCAACGCTGAGGCAAGAATCACAGTGAAATCAATTTATAAGTACGCCACATTTGCCACGCATCCCTGACGCCGGGGACAGAACAGGCCGCCGCTGGCGCGGCTGTCATAACTCCGCAGCGTCGTTCGTAGCGTGCGCCGCAGGGTTCCCCCCAAGTCTTTGGCGGGCCGTGAGGAAGTATCTTTAAGCCCCCGCGCAGTCATCGCGCCGGATCTGCCACCATCCGGGTCACAGGGTCGTTGATCGCTCCGAAACAGCTTGTCCATCACCTCCTGGCTGCTCCATCTTCGCGGCGTCCTGCATTCGCTCATACGCGGGTTATGTACCTGTTCTGCCGTGTATTCAGTTATCAAAGAACAGCGAAAGGAAAACTCCTTCTTGATAACCATGATAAAAACAGGCGATTTGTCCTGTCTGTAATGCAATTTTTATGAAATTTTTTTGCCTTGCCGCCCCACAGGAGCTGCGGGAGGGTCAAGCGCATAGCAAGCACAATAAAATAGGTACTATCGTACCCAAAAGCGCCTTTTATAAGGTTCTTCCTGCGAGGAAATGGGCACGATAAAATATTATTAAGGAGACGATAGTACCTATGGAACTGATAAAAGAGTTGGGCCGAAGGATACAAAAAGCGCGTAAGGAAAAAGGACTGACACAACAGGAACTCGCAGATCTGAGCCACGTTTCTCTGAAGCACGTTCAAGGCTGCGAAAGAGGGGTGAAGAACCCTTCTTTTGAGGTTCTGCGTGCTTTTTGCAAAGTTTTGAATTTGTCCTTGGATTCCCTGATGAATCTCGACCTGCCAGAAGATGAGCAAGCCGCCAACGATATGCGACAGCTCTACCTTTCGTGTCCTCCGGCTGCCAGAGAAGTGCTGTTAAACTCGACCCGCGCATTGACTAATGAGCTAAAAGAGATGGTGCAGACGACCGGGGCAGAATCAGATAAGAATTTAGAGGATAAGTAAGCCGGTGGAGGAATAAAAGTCCCCCACCGGCTTTCTTTTTGCCGCTATGCGGCGGTCATGTTATCGGGCCGTGTCCAGCAGACGCGCCAGCTTCTTCAGCCCGCGCCGGATGCTGTCCCACACACGGCGGCGGTCAGCACCCTCGATCCGAGCAATCTCGGCCACCGTCATGCCCAGGTAAAACCGGGCATAGATACGCCGGGCCTGGATGGCGGGCAGCTTCATCAGCGCGGCATACACTTCCTCCCGCAGCTGCTTCTGCTCCAGGATTTCCTCCGGGGTGAGCGGGCGGTTGAGGGCGTCATGTTCAATGCCGTCCTCCCGGTTCAGAGAGTAATGGGCCTTGTGCCGGAACTTCCGGCGCTCGTAGGCGGCATCGTTCTGCTGCTGGCCCCGGATCGCAGCCAGCACTTCCTCGGCCACATCCACAAAGACATCGGTTTTATATACATCGGGATACAGATCCCGAAGATTGATCTTCTGCATTATGTACCTCCATTTCGATTCACTGGTTGACGGGTGAAGCGAAACGAAGGCGGTGGGCGACACCGTTCGGGGAAATTCCCGAAAAAACGACAAGCAAAAGCGCCAGCATCCGAAGAACGGCGGCTGGCGCTTTTGAAAGGGGGTTGATAGTGCTTCTGAACCAGCCACGATAGTACCTGTTCATAAGCAGATGGTGGCCGATTGACGGTCAGACTTTTTTTGGCAGGTAAATTCCTGCCGAATTATGTCGAAGCGGTATTTGCTTCACGGCGGCTCCCTCCTAAAGCCGCCGTGTCAGCGTATAGGCGTCACTCCTTTGTCGAAGGCATAAGAACGGCGGCCTTGATTTTGTCAAAGCCGCCGCAGGTGAGTTTAGAGCATGGCGATTGCCTGCTGAACGACGGCTTTTTTTCTTTTGCCGTCGTCCGGCAGATGGATTTCATATAGATTTCGGTTACGATTGGTCTTGCAAGATGCTTTGTGCCTCACCCTCGCTTATGTAGCCGCATTGCACCATTCTCTGCACAACATACTCTTGACGCTGTTCTGCCAGCTCCGGGTTGGCAGTCAGTGAATAAACTGAGGGAGCATTGGGAATTCCCGCCAAAAGAGTACATTCATAATCCGTCATATCACAGGGGGCTTTCCCAAAATATCCTTGACTTGCATCGTAAATACAGTAGTAGCCGTCTCCGAAATAGATGGAATTGACATACAACTCTAAAATCTCGTCTTTCGTATAGGTGTTTTCCAGTCGGAAGGCCATAAACATCTCAGCAATCTTACGGATAAAACTTTTTTCCTGCGTGAAATACAGGTTTTTGGCAAGCTGCTGTGTTATGGTGCTGCCACCCTCACGCAGACTCCAAGAGGTCAGATTATTCCAAGCGGCTCGGCCTATGGCAATCAAGTCGATTCCAAAATGCTGTTCAAAACGGTGATCTTCTACCGCCACAACGGCGTCCAAATAAATCTCCGGGATTTCAGCAAGGGTAGTATAATTGGGATCGGCTTGAATCTCTGCGACTTTCTCATCAAGAGGTTGCTCGGCAAGTGCATCACGGTACATTTTATAACCAAATCCGCCCAAAACACTGCCAGCAACGAGCATGGCCAGCATCGCTAGAGCGAAGAAGCGAAATAGGAACTTTCTTATTCTTTTCATACTGCACCTGCCTTTCCGTTTGAAATAGCGTCTATGTCATAGGCTCCGGCTTACGAATTGCCACCGTATTGTTCCTGCACGGCGGCAGGCATTTCATCAAATTGCACTTCCGCCCAGGTGACAACGCCTCGGAATGGAGCCACCTTCAGACATAGATACGCATCGTCAGTGAGAATCCGGCTCGTTTCAAAGCTCAGTTCTCTTTCTGCCCCGGTCTCGTCGTAGGTACTTAATGTGTAGCGATAATTCATCGCTCCATGCGGTGCAATCTCGGTTACACAGTCGTTATCAATTTGCGTGTAGTAGTCCGAGCTTCTCTGTGTAGCCAGAAAAGCAACTACGATAAACGCTACCAACAAAATAGCTATGGAAGCAATGATGATTGTTTTTTTCTTTGCGTTCATAATGAGTACTCCTTATTCAATCTCAATGGATACGGTTCCGTCCGCCTGGTCGCCCCACACTCCGATATAAGTGCTTGTGCCATCTACTTCAACTGTGCCATCGTACTCACCGCTCTCCGAGAGAAGAATGGTCGGATCATCTACTCCTGAGCGAAGAAAAACCGCTGCCTCGCCGTTTTCAAGCGAAAGAGAACAGGTGATGTGGATCGTACTACCCGCTTCGCGCTCCAGGGTAGTACCACCAAACAAAATCTCTGTACCTGTCAAATTGGAATACGTTGCTTCATAGGACCCCGTGTAATCATCTGCACCGTTCTCCTTGTGGCCTTGCAGTTTACTTTGGGGCGTCAGCGCAGCAGTCCCCGCATCATCAACAAGTTTGCCAAAGGCTTCTAAAATGCTGTCTTTTGCCTGGCCATCGTCAACCTCAGATAAATCACCAAGAGCCTGATCAGCTCCATCCGCCAATCCGTTCAGTACAATATCTGTGCCGTTCGCCAATCCATTTAACACGGCATCCGTCCCGTCGGCCAAAGACTGCATGGCCGTCGAGCATCCAGACAAACTGCCGATACAAAAAATTGCGCAGAGAAGGGCACAGATTTTACCTGCATAGTTTAATTTTCGCATGAACTCTCTCCTTTCGTCAGGCGCGACGCCTGCCGCGACCCTTTTTGACTTTTTTCTTTTTCGTATTGCCCGCTTTTTTGCTGGGGCGGGAAAGCAGCAATATCGCCATCGTCAAAACCAGCACCGCCGCTATGCCTGCCAGCGCCAGCAAAGTGCTTGGGGCCTGCGTAGCGCCGTTATATGCCTGCATATCAAAACCAGCGAGGATCAGCGCCGCCGAAAACGGGTAGGCCGAGAGCAGGAAGCCGCTCTTAAAAAACAAAATGCAATACCCCAGGAAGAACGTCAGAAGCGACCCGCCCAGGTAGGCCCCACGCATCTGGCCGAAAATCAGGATCATCGGCATACAGACCAGGCTGGTATTGAAAGCGGCTGCGACTAACTGCACGCCCTGCCGCAGCAGAACGGCGGCAGAAAGCCCATCCAAACCGGCGAGCGTGCCGGTCAGAACCGTTACGGCTACACTATAAATCCCAAACAGGATTGACAGGAAAATCGTGACGATCAGTTTCCCGCCCAGCAGCTTTGGGTATGATACCGGCACCGTCAATAGATTCTTCATGGTGTCATTTGTATTCTCACGGTCGATCAGCCAGCCGCCGATCATGACAAGCGAGATTGGCAGAAAAATCTGCGTGTTTCCCCAAATCACATTGGCAAACAGTTTGACAAAATCAAAGTTCTGATCCCGCATCTCCGGGTTGATAATCAGCTGGGTGCCATACTGCACGACAGGGCAGAGCGCCAGAGCCACAATACCAACCAGCAGGATCTGGCAGCGCCGCAGCTTGCGCCATTCTCCTTTTAGAATACTCCACATGACTTTACACCTCCTTAACAGCTCTGACGCTTATAGACCAGCGCGATCAATGTCAGGAACACCGCCGACTCCAGGATAACGACCAGGAACGCCTGAGGCGTTGTCACAAAGTAAGGACTGATCCGTTCCATCAATTCCGTCATCTGTGCGCTGGAGCTGGATGTGTCCAGATACTGAAAGAACCAGCGGAAGGTCAGCGGTCCAGGTAACAGCGTACCCGCATTGAACCCAAAGGGCTGCATGATGAAATAGTCGTTGGTGCCAAAAATATAGTTGACCGCCGTATAGAAGAACGTGATGATTACGGAGATAATGTAACTACGGTTCAAAAGCACCACCAGGAGAACGCAGGGCAACGCCCCGGCCCACATCATAATTCCCTGTCCGATGCCTACAAAAAACAGCTTCCAAAAGCCGACCGGCTCCAGCCCGGATGCCAGCACGATAGCCAAATTGACCAGGCCGCCGACAGCCATAAACGCGACGGAAAACAGAAACAGCAACGTCATCTTCGCCAAGGCCAGCGCGGGTTTACTCACGGGAACAGTCATCAGGTTCTTTAGGGTATCGTTGTCCTGTTCTTCAAAGAGCAGATTCGATGCCAAAACCACCACAGCGGGCATCAGAAGCAGATAGGCGCTCAGCTGGAACAGAGTGGACATCAGGCGATCCACCGCTTCCGCGCCACTTGAAAATTCCTGCATCTCCGGCAGGAACAGCGCACATCCCAAGGGGATCAAAGCCGAAATGGCCGCAGCCGCAAAGAACAGGGGCTTTCGTTTTAGCTTGGCAAACTCACAGCGCAAAAGTTTAAGCAATGCCCTCACCCCCTGTAACCTGCTTGAAGTAATCTTCCAGAGTGTCCTCATAGAGATGAGCGTCGGACACAGACAACCCTGCGTCCACAAACAGCCGGACTGCCGCGCCGGTGTCCAATCGAAGGTCGCGGACCGTCAGCTCATTGGCACTGTCCACTTCGATATTCTGAATGCCAAGTTTGCTCTGAAGCAGGTTAGCAGCCAGTGCAGCATTGGACACCGTAAAACGGAGATACTTCCCGTTCTTTGCTTCCAGCTCCTCCAGGCTTTCTTCTTCCAGCAATACGCCGTGGTCAATGATTCCGATGTCATCGGCCAGCAGGGAGATCTCCGACAGGATGTGACTGGAGATCAAAATGGTTTTCCCTGTGGCGTCGCACAGTTCCCGAATGAAGTCGCGCACCTCTGCGATGCCGATAGGGTCGAGGCCGTTGATTGGCTCGTCCAAAATCAGCAGTTCCGGGTTGTGCATGACAGCCAGTGCGATGGCAAGACGTTGTTTCATGCCCAGCGAATACTGGGAAAACAGCTTTTTGTCCCGGTACGGCAGGTTGACAACTTCCAACGCTCCCTTGATGTATTTGGGGCTTTTGAGACCTCTCAGATCGGCAAAAATCCGAAGATTTTCCGTTCCCGTCAGATTCGGATAAAACCCAGGCGACTCAATCAGGGAGCCGATACGGGGCAGGATGTTTTTTTCGTTGCCGCGAAGCGGTTTGCCGAAAATCTTCACATCGCCGGAAGATGGTGCGGTAAGGCCCAACAGCATCCGCATGGTGGTGGTTTTCCCGGCTCCGTTGCGGCCCAACAGGCCGTAGATACGCCCTTTCCTCACATGGATGGACAGATTGGACACGCTGTTCTGCTCTCCGTATGTTTTGGTAAGGCCACGGGTTTCGATAACATAATCGCTCATGTGCGAATACCTCCTTTTCGTGATGGTTTAAGCATACCATCCCAACCTTGAGATAACGCTGAGCCAACCTTGAATTATCTCTGAGATTTTAGACACAGAATAGGCATCCGACATTCTTTGCGCTATAATGTAAATAAAGATAGGTGGTGAAATTTGCTTATGACAAATCACAAAATACTGCTGGTCGATGATGACCGCGATGTATTGGAGATGCTGCTCTCCATTTTCCGGCGGGCAGGATATACGAATCTGCGAACCGCTGCATCGGGCGCTGAGGCGCTGCGGATATGGCAGGAAGAACAGCCAAGTCTGATTGTTCTGGATGTGATGATGCCGGATATGGACGGCTTTGCGGTTTTGAAAAAGATACGCCGGACAAGCCGAGTCCCCGTTCTGATGCTGACTGCCCGTGGTGAAGCGGAGGATCGCATTGAGGGATTAGAAATCGGTGCAGACGACTATCTCGCCAAGCCGTTCTTGCCCAAAGAATTGCTGCTCAGGGTTGGCGCGATCCTCAGCCGCGCTTACCCAAGGCAAAATGAGATGGTGGAACTCGCTGGAGCCACCGTGGATATGGACAATGCAGAAGTTTGGAAAAACGGTGAAAAACAGGCATTGACCGCCAAAGAGATGCAGCTTTTTGAAAAGCTGTATCAAAACGCAGGGCGAATCGTGACCACGGGTATCCTGTGCGAGACAATATGTGGAGAGTTTTGGCAAGGGTATGAAAGCACCCTTTCTACCCATATCCGGCACCTGCGGGAAAAGATTGAAGAGAACCCATCAAAGCCGGTTTCCCTTGTCACTGTCAAGGGCCTTGGTTATCGCCTCAATCTCAAGGAGGTGTCACCATGAGCGCGGTGCAGCGTTTTTTCCGGCGGTATATCGTTTCCACGGTCGGAATCGTAATTTTATTTTTGGCCGTTAACCTCGCCTTGTTCGTTGCAATCATCCTTACAGGCAGTATGAGCGGGGCGGATACCTCTTTTTCCGTCCGCGACTTCTCGGACCACGTTGTGATGCAGGATGAAAAATGGGTTGCAGATGATGCCGCCCTCTCCATGCTGCAAGAACAATCTGCCTGGGCGATGTTGCTGGACGAAGATGGCGATGTCGTCTGGCAGCAAGACTTGCCGGAGAACCTGCCGCGTTCCTATACGAGTGCGGAAGTAGCTTCTTTCAGCCGCTGGTATTTGGAGGACTACCCGGTGAAAATATGGACGCGTGCGGACGGCAACCTTATGGTTGTCGGCTATCAACCTGGAACGCTGGTAAAGTATTATTTTTCTCTGGAGTGGCCCTATATGGGGGTTATGCTCGGTGGAATCGCAGCGGTTTTTATTATCAATCTGCTGCTCATTGTTTTCCTGATTCTTCGGAACACACGCAAAGTAGAAAGAGCTATGACGCCCATTCTGCAAGGTATTCAAAATTTAAGTCACGGAAAAGCGCCGCATCTGGAGGAGCAAGGGGAACTGGCCGAAATCAACGCCGGACTGAACCGGGCCGCAGACTATATGAAGAAAAAGGACAACACAAGAGCGGAGTGGATTCGCGGCGTATCCCACGACATCCGCACACCGCTTTCGATGGTGCTGGGGTATGTCAGCGAGCTGGAAGATGACCGCAACCTTCCGCCGAACGCAAGAAAACAGGCAGGGATTATTCGCCGGGAAAGCGAAAAGATGAAACGGCTGATCGACGATTTGAACCTGACCACCAAGCTGGAATATGCGCTTCAGCCCGTTCATTTCAAAGATGTGGATTGGGTTGAGACCAGCCGCCAAGCTGTCAGTGAAGTGCTGAACGGCGGCCTGGACAGCCGGTATGAGATCGTATTTGCCGAAATGCAGCCAGGGCGCACAATCCACCTTTTGGGGGACGAGGGCCTGCTGCGGCGTATGCTGGATAATCTGCTCCGCAACAGTATCACCCACAACCCGCAAGGATGCAGGATTGCCGTTTCTGTCGGAGAAGAAAATGGGCGCTGCATTTGCACGGTTTCAGATGACGGAATGGGAATCACACCGGAACGTCTGAAGGCATTAAATCGCGGGGATGACATTGCCAGCACCCAGGGCAGCGATGAAAAGTCAGAGCATGGTCTGGGCTTAAAACTGGTAGCGCAGATCGTAAAATCACATCGCGGAATCGTCTCTTTTTCCGCCAACGCTCCGCATGGGTTAGAAGTTAGAATCTCGCTGCCGACCCAGCCGCTTATTTCATAAGCATAGAATAAAACCCGGAAAGGAAAACAGATGAGCCAATATCTTGAAGCACTGCGGCAGGCAATGGTCATTTATCCGATAATCATTGTCCTGTTCACAGTGCCGTACATCGCATGGAGTTATCATAAATATGGATCAGTCCTCAGTTTACGGGTGCTGATTGTGTACAGCTTTATTCTGTACCTTCTCTGCGTCTACTGCCTTGTCATTCTACCGTTGCCTACGCCGGAGAAAGCTGCTACGCTGCACGGACATAAGGTTCAACTCATCCCGTTTTCCTTCATTGCCGATATAGCCAAACAGTCACAGATTCAGCCCGGACAGCCTGCAAGCTGGCTGAGCATTTTCACCGGAAGTGCCTTTTGGACCACCGTGTTCAATCTGTTTATGACAATGCCTTTCGGTGTCTATCTGCGGTATTACTTCTGCTATAATTGGCGCAAAACTTTGCGATTGTCTTTTTTGCTTTCTCTGTTTTTCGAGCTGACCCAACTCAGCGGCCTGTACTTTGTCTATCCAGGCAGCTACCGTCTGTTTGATGTAGATGACTTAATCGTCAATACTACCGGCAGCATGATTGGCTTTGCTTTGGCAGGACCGGTGAGCCGCCTTTTGCCTACACGGCAAGAATTAGATACCGTCAGCTTCCGACGGGGTGCATCCATCTCCTTTACGCGACGTGTTTTCTCATTTCTGGCCGATATGGCTTGCCTGACCTTTACATCAGGCATCCTAGCCGTGGTTGTGGTCTCGTTTGGAATCACTCTCTCCATTCAATGGATGCCGGTTCTGTTTCTTCTGTACTTTGGGCTGCTGCCTATTTTTTGTCACGGACAGACCCCCGGCAAGCGGCTGACCCGAATGAAAATTGTGCAAAGGAATGATGACACAGCACATTGGTATCAATATTTCCTGCGCTATGGCCTGCTGGTTGCTGGCCTGGTCGGAGTGCCGTACTGCTTGAATCGGCTGCTATTTATTTTGATGGATATATTGCACCTGGACAGCTTAGCATCTCTTGTACTGCATGGATTGCTGGTCGGCGGGTATCTGTTCTGGCTGTTTTTTGCCGGGATTCGCATGGCTCTGCACAAGCCCTTGTTCCATGAGCGATGGTCACGGACAAAATTGGTAAGCACGGTGAAACGCACATAAAATCAGACTTATCCATGCCTCTATGCCATTTTTAAGTAACCGCAAGACATGGACGGGAGTGACTGGCAAGCAATGCCTGTGGCTATCCAGATAGCCCCACGCGCTTGTTGAGGGAAGTCCCCCAAGCCCCCTTTGAACACAGATTTTCAATCTGTGGCTGCGCGTTCCTGCGAACGCTTTTGACCGCGACCGGCTTACCGCTGGCCGTGGTCTTTTTCTTTCGGTTGCGGCTCGGTCGGCTCCATCGCCAGGACCCGATCCACATTGTTCTTGACGGTCAGCAGCTCCCGCATAGCAGCGCGGGCCTGCCGGTATTCAGCGTAAGTCGTTTTCTTGTCCGTCAGCAGCTGGGCGTACTCGGTCTGAAGCTCCTTGATGGTGGGCAGTTTCTTCACGTTCAGCTCATTGAAGGCTTCCTTGGCCGCCTGGTGCAGCCGGATCTCATCCTCATGCTCCGTGTAAAATTTCCGAGAGTATCCGGCCTTTCGGTAGGCCACATAGGTCTCGCGGTTTTTTGCGTAGTTGACGATGTGCGTGCGCAGCACGGCGATCTCAGTCATGCGCTTCTCGGCGGCCTTGATCTGGTCAGACAGCGCATTATAACGGGCCGTTGCCTCTGTTGTTTTGGTTTCCAGATCGGCATAGTCCAGCAGCCCATGCTCGGACAAATAGTTGAGGGTCTGGGCCATTTGTTTGAGATTGAACACCTTCGCCCAGCGAGCATACCCGGCACCTTTTCCGGCCTTGAGTTTGTCCTGGATGTTCACCAGCAGATTGACCTTTGGCGGAGCGGTCTGCGTGGTGGGTTGCTTGCGGGGCGTATGCTCTTTTTGGCCGGAGAGGACCGCCAGCAAATCGTCCAGCGTGTAGCCGTCCCCCAGCCGGTCGAAGCGAACATTTTTATCCCAGCCCTCTGTGCCGATGGAGATGGTTTTGCCGCGTCGGTGAACAGTGAAGCCGTCCTGCTCCAACAGGCGCAGCAGCTCCTCCAGGCTGGCCGGTTTTTGTGCCAGCGCCCGGTCGATGGCCTGGCGCAGCTGCTCCTTGTGGGAGGGCTTCGCCGCGTCGCCCAGCCACTTGTTGTAACTCTGGCCGTGCCGTTTGGGGACCTCCACGATGGAGTAGCCGTTCTCGATGCAGATGGTGTCGCTCAGGCGGTGGACAGCGCGGGTGCTGCCCCAAAAGTTGCGGAACTTGCGGTCACACTCCAGCGTGGTGGAGTTCCAGATAATATGGTTGTGGACGTGAGCCTTGTCAATGTGGGTGCAGACGATGAAAGCGTGTTTGCCTTTGGTAAAACGCCGGGCCAGCTCCACGCCCAAGCGGTTGGCTTCTTCCGGCGTAATCTCGCCCGGAACGAAGGACTGCCGCAGGTGGTAAGCGATCACATCGTCCGCACCGCGCACCCGGCCAGTGCGGGCGGCGTAGGTCTGCTTATCAAGAAGGAACTGGGCGTCGGCCACGCGGCTGTCGCATTGGTAGCTGGTGATGAGCCTGCCGTGGTCGGTCTTATCGGGATTTTTTACATAGTCGATGATATCGCTGATCGCCTTGCCGACCGTGCGGCCCTTGCCAGCGTGCAGCGGCATGATGCGGGTGGTGGCCATAATGATTTTCCCTCCTTTTTAACAGACACTGTCTGTTGAATTGATTTGACTGATCAAAGGCGATGCCGAATCGCAGCTTAATTCGCCAGACACTGTCTGGCATTTTCCAGAATCACAGAGAACCATTTCAGAATTATATACCCACGCAGAATGGGTTTGATAATGCGTGAAAAATCCCGTATAATAAGAACGTATAAATCCACATCGAAAGGGGGCTGTTGCTCCTATGACAGAAGCCGAACTTCTGAAGCTGATCGAGGACGGCGAGAACATCCGGGTGGAGTTTAAGAAATCCACCACCGAGATTACAAAGGATGTTTACGATACCGTCTGTTCTTTTTCCAACCGGGACGGTGGAATCATTCTCCTGGGCGTCAAAGACAACGGGGAGATTTTGGGTGTTGCCCCGGATGCGGTTGACCGTATGAAAAAAGACTTCGTGACTTCCATCAACAACGGGCAGAAAATCAATCCGCCTCTGTACTTGCAGCCGGAAGCCTGCACCGTAGACGGCCGCACGCTGCTGGTCATTCAGGTGCCGTCCGGCAGCCAGGTCTGCCGCCATCACGGGCGCATTTTTGACCGCAGTCACGAAGCAGATATTGATATAACCGACAACTCCGACATGGTGTACCAGCTGTACGCCCGGAAAAGCGGCAGCTATTTTGTAAACAAAGTGACCCGCTTCCAGATGGACGACCTGCGCCCTGACCTGATGGAGCGCGCCAGAGCCATGACCACCAGCCGCACGGCCAACCATCCGTGGAAGTCCATGTCAGACGAAGAACTGCTGCGCAGCGCCGGTCTGATCTTAAAAGACCCCGAAAGGCAGCTCGAAGGCATTACCCTTGCGGCGATTCTTCTGTTCGGGAAGGACAGCACGATTCTGTCCGTATTGCCGCAGCACAAAACGGACGCCATTTTCCGGGTGGAAAACCTGGATCGCTATGACGACCGGGATGTCATCATCACAAATCTGCTGGAGACCTATGACCGGCTGATTGCGTTCGGTCAAAAGCACCTCAGCGACCCCTTTGTGCAGGAGGGCCTCCAGAGCGTCAGCGCCAGAGACCGCATCCTGCGTGAAATTTTCTCCAACAGCCTGGCGCACCGGGATTACTCCAGCGGCTATGTGGCAAAATTCGTAATTGAGCGTAACCGGCTCTACACCGAAAATGCCAACCGTTCCCACGGGCACGGCGCTCTGCACCTTTCCTCCTTTGAGCCGTATGCCAAGAACCCGCCCATTTCCAAAGTGTTCCGTGAGATTGGACTGGCGGACGAGCTGGGGTCCGGGATGCGGAATACTTACAAATACACGAAGCTCTATTCCGGTGGAACCCCGGAATTTATCGAGGGCGATGTGTTCCGCACCGTGGTTCCGCTGGCCCCGATTGCGGTGGAAAAGGTTGGGCCGCAGGACGAGACCCAAGTGAGGACCCAAGTGAGGACCCAAGTGGGAACCCAAGTGACACTTACAGACCAGATTTTAGCCTTTTGTGCAGAACCGCGCTCGAAAGCTGAAATTGTGGAACATTGTGGGTATAAAAACACAAAGGGATTTACAAAGAGGTACTTGCGTCCACTGCTGGACAATGGACAGCTGCAAATGACCATCCCAGATAAGCCCAGAAGCCAACATCAAAAATATGTAACGGTACAAAAGCCTGCACCAGAAAATTAAACCAAATCAGGGTGTCGGAGGAAGTTGTATGCTCCGACACCCTGATTTTTTATATGCCTTTGATGTGCGTGGACTTTACTTTCATGCTAATCTCATCACTGAAATTAGCACGAAAGTAAAGTCAAAAAAATTGCCGGGCAACTACTCCCGGCAATCCTGTGTTTTCTATTCAGCCATACACTGCGTCTTGGATGGCATACCGCAGATCCTGCACCTTGCCCACCAGCCAGGCGGCGGCCATCGGCAGGCCCACCGGGCTGACCAGGAAAGCAATCACCAGCAGGATAATGCCGTTTTGTGGCGAGTAGGTCAAAAGCACCGCGATCCCCAGCAGTGCCACAACTGTGGAGGCCAGGCCAAAAATAAAGCTGGACACATACAGCAGCCCGAAACACACCCAGGTGAACAGGGCCAGTGCCAGCACCACCGGCGCGGCGAGGATTTTCAGCCCCAGTTTCAAAATAAACCATACAGCTCTCATTTCAGCGCCTCCTTTCGCCAGTCCAAGTATGGCTGGCACAGTTCGTCTACGGCTTTTTCGTCCGCTGCGGTGGCCTCCCTGCGGCCCCGCGTCCGGCGGATCAGCTCAAAATCCCAGTAATCTTGCAGCAACAGATTAAAAAGTTCCTCTGGGGTTCGACAGAGGACGCCGTCCACACAGTAGCGGGAATCGCTGTTCCAGCTTATCCGAACGTAGCCGCGCCTGCATGGAAGGACTTCTTCCTCCAGGTCTTGCCCCAGATAATCACGAAACACAGTCAAGACATTTTCAAACGTCAACATCAGCCATCACCTCGTTTCTGACTCCATTATCAATCACACCCCGCCAAAACGCAACGATACGAGCAAAGAAAAAAAAGGGAGGCCCGGCGCAGCAGCCCGCACACGCCAGACCTCCCTCACAGCCGGGGGCGTATGCCCCTGTCACGACAGCTTCGCCAGCTGGGTCAATACCTGATGCACCCCGTCCCACAAAGCCTCCTGCCGCTGGGATATATCTTCCAAGTCGGCGTCGTAAATGCGCCCGGTTTCATGCACACGGCGGGTCAGCTGGTTGAGGTTGTTGCTGCTCCGGCGCATCAGGGAGACCAGCTTCTTCAGCTCCGGCAGTTCCAGGCGCACCACATAACCGTCCAGGGCCATCTTGCGCAGGTAGGCTTCCCGGTTCTTTGTCCCCAGCTGGGCCATCTTCTGCTCGATCAGCGCCAGTTCCTCCGGCGAGACCCGGAAGTTCAGCTGCACGTCCCGCTTGCGCTTGGGGGTGGTCATCGCTCCGGCTCCGTCTTTTTTCGGGCAGGCGCTTTTTTCTCGCCTTTTTCAGCGGGGTGCGGTTCCTTCTTCAGCTGACGGCGGACCGAGGGGCGGCGCTGGCGCAGCTCCTTACTGCGATCCTCGCTGGCAAGGATGGTGACATAGGTGCCGGGACGGTCCACCAACCCGGTGATCGCCAGGCTGCGGAACGGCAGCAGTGCCATCAGCTGGTCGTGGGCTTGGGTGCCTGCACGGGCCAGAAAGTCCGGCGACACGCGGGCCATGTAGTGGGTGCCGTGGGGGCTGTTGGGGATATTCGGGGCACGAAGCTCCTGCAAGAGCCGAGTGGCCTCGGCCTGGATTTCCTCCGGCGTCAGCGGTTGGAGCCGCAGATAATCCTGCCGCGCCTGGTTCAGAAACAGATCGACCAGGCCAGTGTCACCGTTCACCACAAAGTCCCGGTTGCGTTCGCCGCCGAAGCCGTCCGGGTTGGGCGGGATGTCCACCGTCTTGGCCCACGTCTTGTTGGCCGAACTGAACCGTCCGTCCCAATCTTTCTGCTGCACGGTGTTTGCCAGCACATAGAGAGTGCGGGTGTAGCCGAACTGTTCAATCACCTGGGGCACCGCGTCTTTGCCCAGCCGGTTGTCCCGGTAATGTTCCGAAATGGATGCCTCGATGGCCTCCTTGCAGGCGATGTTGGCGCGACGGGACGCCCGGTACAAATCCAAGTCGCCCTGTTCGCGGGCATAGGCGGCGTCATGCCGGTAGAGCGGCAGTTCCCGCTGGGTGTCCAGTGCCGCCTCGGCCCGCTGCTCAATACTGTCCCGCACCACATCCATGTAGGAAGTTTCCCGCTCGGCAAACTCCTTGTACACATCAGCCAGCGGGGACGGCGACGCCAACAGCGCGGCGGCCCGGCTTTGGGGCAGATCCAGTTCCTCCATCGCCATCAAAATGTCCTCCCGGACGGCGTACTCATAGGCATGGTTCAGAATTTCTTCCGGCGGCTGGCTTTTCAGCCAGTCCCGGAACTTGTCCTGCTCGGCGGCCATCTTTTCATAGAGAGCCGTATTTTTGTCTGCGTTCATGTTATCGCACCTCCTGTTCATGGTGTTTGGGTTTCTTTTCGGGGCTACGCAGCGGCACCGGGCGTTTCAGCCCTTCCAGCACCGAGGGACGGCTGCTCTTAGCCACCACCGCCTCCGGTGCGGGGCGCTTATGGCCGTCAATATTCAGCAGCACATCCAACTCGGCCAGCCGGGCGGATTTGTCCCGCAGCTCCTGCTCCTGGGCAAAAGGCTTCCCCACCTCGGCCTTGGCGGCGGCCTGCTGCTGATAGAGGTTGTCCAGCTGATTTTTCACCGCCTCCAGCCGCTGGGGCATCTGGGCAAGGGCGTTGTCAATACGGGTGAGGTTGCCGCGTGGGTCGGTGCCCAAGGCCGTCCGGTGGGTCATCTCGCCTTTCAGCAGGAGCATATATTCCTGCCGGAAAGCGTCAAACGACACCGACATAGCAAAGCCCCGGTAGCTGCCCACCGATACCGGATCGGAGCCTTTGACCTCCTTGCAGGCATCCAAAAGCGCCGCACCGGCGTTCTCTTTGTCCGTCAGGGTATCGCCCCGGACTTCCATGCCCGCAAAGCCGTCCTCCGGGTGCGGGTGTTCCGCCAGCGTTTTCATATCCGCTTCCAGCCCGGTGATAAAACCCTTGTTTTTTTCGATTTCCTCCGGGAAGGTTTTGAGCAGCTGGTCCTCCAAGTGGTATTGCTTGCTTTGGTGGTCGGCCTTCATCAATTTCAACCGCGCCACGTCCACGTCCAGGTCCATGCGCTCCTTGATGCGCGGGTCGCCTGCGCACAAAGCCTTGATCTCGGCAAATGACAACGCCGTTTCGTCCACATCGTCACAGCTCCGTACCGGGGATTTGGAGGTCATAATTTGGCTGATAAACCGCTGCTTGTTCTCCACTGTCTGCCAGAGATAGGCATCGAAAGTTCCCTCAGTGACGTAGCGATACACATGGACGGTCTCGTTCTGGTTGCCCTGGCGCTCAATGCGGCCCTTTCGCTGGGCCAGGTCGCCAGGCCGCCACGGGCAGTCCAGGTCATGCAGTGCCACCAGGCGGTCCTGGACGTTGGTACCCGCGCCCATTGTCTGTGTACTGCCCAGCAGCACCCGCACCTGGCCGGTGCGCACCTTGGAGAACAACTCTTTTTTTCGTACCTCGGTGTTGGCCTCATGGATAAAGGCGATCTGTTCGGCAGGCACTCCCTTGGCAATGAGCTTTTGTCGAATGTCCTCATACACCGTAAAGGCCGGTTCCGGCTCTGGCAGCGGCACCGCGTCCTCCAGTGCGTGCAGCGTTGGGTTGTCCAGCGCCTTCGCTGCCTTTTTGGCAGGCCGGGCCTGGGGCGTAGAGATGTCGCAAAAGACCAGCTGTGTCAGCTTGTCGGCCTCGCCGTCCCGCCAGATTTGCATGATGTTGTCCACACACTGGTTGACTTTGGTGCCCGGCTCATCCGGCAGCAGCTGGTTGATGATCCGCTGGTCCAGACCCAGCTTGCGCCCGTCGCTGGTGATCTTGAGCATATTGTCCTGGGACGGGTCCACCGTACCGCTGTGTACCTGAGACGCCCGCTCGGAGAGTGCCTGTACCATCTCTTTCTGGATTTCGGTGGGCTGGGCCACGACGTTGTGGTACTCCACCTGCGGCGTGGACAGATGCAGCTGGTCGGCGGTCTTAATATCCGCCACCTCTTTGAACAGGTTCATCAGCTCCGGCAGGTTGAAAAACTTGCTGAATCTTGTTCTTGCCCGGTAGCCGGTTCCTTCAGGGGCAAGCTCCAGCGAGGTGCAGGTCTCCCCGAAGCGGCTGGCCCAGCAGTCAAAGTGGGTCATGCCCAGCTCTTGCAGGCGGTCATATTGGAGATACCGCTGCATGGTATAAAGTTCGGTCATACTGTTCGACACAGGTGTGCCGGTGGCAAAGACAACGCCCCGGCCACCCGTCAGCTCATCCATATAGCGACACTTGGCGAACATATCGCTGGATTTCTGCGCGTCCGTAGTGGAGAGGCCCGCCACATTGCGCATTTTGGTGTAAAGAAACAGATTTTTATAGTTGTGGGCCTCGTCTACGAACAGCCGGTCAACGCCCAACTGCTCAAACGTCACCACGTCATCTTTTCGGTCCTCGGCTTGCAGCTTTTCCAGCCTGGCTTCCAGGGACTTTCGGGTGCGTTCCAGTTGCTTGACCGTAAAACGCTCCCCGCCGCTGGCCTCTACCTCAGAGATACCCTCGGTAATCTCCCAAATCTGTTCCTGCAAAAGCCGCTCCTGACGTTCCTTGCTGATGGGGATTTTCTCAAACTGGCTGTGACCCATGATGATGGCATCGTAGTCGCCAGTGGCGACTCTGGCACAAAATTTTTTGCGGTTGTGCTTCTCAAAATCTTTTCGCGTTGTCACCAGGATGTTGGCGGATGGGTAGAGCCGCAGGAACTCCGACGCCCACTGCTCGGTCAAGTGGTTCGGCACCACAAAGAGGGATTTCTGGCAAAGGCCCAGCCGTTTGGCCTCCATCGCAGCTCCAACCATTTCAAATGATAGCGATAGGTAATCCTTTGGGCGGGATATGCAGCCGCAGGCTGCATATCCGTTCCTCCGGATTTTCCCCCGCTCCAAACCGTGCGTGACAGTTTCCCATCACACGGCTTTCCATCGTCAACAATTTTTATGACAATCTATACATCAAACAGATTTGCCCTTTAGAAAACGAGTTCCGGCATTTCTGCCAGCACACGGAGCTTATTGAGCTTTGCCAACTGCTTCTTATCAGGATTTAGCACTTTCAGGTATTTTCGGATGGTGCGCTCATTGCTGGAATGAATGAGGATGTGAACCACATCGGAAACAATAATCAGGTTTTGATAACTGTCATTGCCCCCAAGCACCAACGGCTTTTTGTGGTGACAGTCCACTTGATTTGCTTCCAGTTCCATACCGGAGACGGCACATTTTCCTTTCTGTGCAACATAGAGCGCAATGCGGTTATCG
>OLNC01000273.1_pt1 | contig 59780 bp, 57 predicted proteins | sample 1672011 | NCBI WGS metagenome assembly OLNC01 (sample SAMEA3136636, study PRJEB25190) | human gut metagenome | biome: human gut; feature: human-associated habitat; material: faeces | place: Austria | collected 2013
TCTGTGCTGTATTTAAGTCATTCCATAGTGGAAAATAATTTTCGAAGTTCATAACCGTTATCTCCTTTACGAACATAGTATACTTGTTTTTTTTAGATGCGTCAATTATATAATTGACATATGCCACAAATAAAAATAAAAAGATGCACAATAAAACACATCGTTCTTTTGTGTGATATCATCATGAAAACAAGATTTTTTGTGCAGAGAAGATAGATATTTTATCACAGCATCTATTAGGAATTATTAATGATGTGCTGGATATGAGTAATATTGAAGCAGGGAAAATAGTCTTTAAGTATGTAGATTTTTACCTTTTAGATTTTATTACTAAATTCAATACCATGTTCCATTCACAGATAGCTGAGAAAAATCAGACGCTTACTGTCACAAAAGAAAACATCTAGCATGAATGGATGAACGAGGATTAGGTTCATCTGATGTAAATTTCAGAAACTTACTTTCTAATGCAATGAAATACACACAGGAAGGTGAAAAATTCAGTTTCTGCTAGAAAAACTGCTTCAGACAGGAGCATTTCCAAAACCAGAAAAATTGGACAGACTGCTACCATGGTCGAATGAATTGCCGAAAGAATTAAGAACGAAGATAAAATCAAAAAAATAAAATGAGCCGTCCGAAGGGCAATGTCTTATCTAAATGACATTGGTCCGAAAGGGCGGCTTTTTTGTCAAGGTACGCATAGTTTACCGTGTGCGAATAAACAGAGAGTTAGATGTAATTTTAATTATCTAAAAATTGAAATATTTATAAAGAAATTAACAAGAAATATAATAAAAAAATACTAGAAATAACTAATGCTTATGAGATGGAAAAATATCTATTTTAATAAAAAAATATAATAATATATATTATATAATTATTACTATTTAAAAAATAAATACTATGTTAAAATATTTATGGCGTTCTGCAAACACAGAACGTCTTTTTTTTGCAAAAAAATAATTTTTTACAAAAAGAACCGAAAAAACAGGGTGTCCCATTCGGGATAAAGAATGAAAGGGGGAAATCGTTGCTTTTTGTAGGAAGGGGGTGAGCCTTAATGGAGCAATCACCTTCTTACAAAAGAAAAATTCAAATTCAATTTCAGGCATACTGTTATAAAATTTTGCGAGGTGAAGCAGTTGACTATTATCGTTATGTAAATTATTTGCAAAAACATGAGAAATCTATTGAGAATTTATCATCGGAAGAATCTGGTGAACTTTATGTATCAGATGAATACAGATCAGATGATCATCTGTTTAAAGTATTGGAATATGACATAGGGATAAAAAGTGATTTACTTGCTGAAGTATTACATCTGTTATCACAAAAGAAAAGAGATGTTATATTACTTTCATTTTTCTTGGGTATGAGCGATACAGAAATTGCCAGAATAATGCGTGTAGTAAACAGTACAATACATGAGCATAAGAAAAAAGCACTTAAATTGATGAAAAGTGAACTGGAGAAAAGAGGAATGGAGGAATAGTTACAATGCAAAAAGATTCAAGAAAAAATAAAGAAAGATTATTACCTTTTGAAACGATTAAGGCAGCTACGGAAGGAGATGTAGATGCGATGGATAAAATTTTAAAGCATTATAAACCTTACATAGTGAAATTATCAATTCGGACAGATGGTGATAAAAGCTACATTGATGAAGACTTGCGAGAACGTTTGGAGGCAAAATTGATTGCTAAGACTTTAGAATTTGAGACTGCTTAGTTTGAATATGCGATGACTTTCTTTCTTAGATAACTAACTGTACTTTGAAAATCAAATGATTTTGCCATTTGTATGTAACAGACTTATGCCAGGATACCGGTGAGGTGGAGCAAAGATATAATGATACTTCTGATTGGGCAGTCGGCTCATAGACCTTAGAGCCGGAACCATACAATTTTATGGTTAAGGTAATCTGCAATGATTACGCAGCAAATGGGTATACAAAACAACCTATAAATTATATTTTCATAGTTTATGCCGAATTTGACAATGAAAGCCGTGTGGCAGGATATGACTTATTAAGTAATCCTGCCACATTCTTTTGGGGTCAAAGCTAAACGGGAGGAGAAAATGGATAATACAAAATTACTAAGATACAGCTTGCAGTTATCAATGCTTAAACAGTTGTTACAGTTGAAACTTATAAGCGAAAAAGAGTATCAATTAATAGAAAAAACAATAAAAAAAGATTATAGTGTAGTATCGAGTATTACTACTTGACTATTTCTGTGTATTATAATACAATTATAGTATCACTACGATAGGAATACAAGAAAGGCGAGGATATGGAAGTTAAAATAATTAAAGCTAACACACCTACAGAACTTTCTTCAAAAAGAAAGATAGAGAGATTAAGAGTAGCAGCCTATTGTCGTGTTAGTACTGATGATGAAGACCAGACTAAGAGTTATCAGTCTATGATTAAATATTATACAGATTTGATACAGAATAATAAACAGTGGGTATTTGCAGGAATATTTGCAGATAAGGCAATCACAGGAACAAAGGCAGATATACGTGAAGAATTTCAGAGATTGATTCAAGAATGTCTATCTGGTAAAATTGATTTAGTAATTGCAAAAAGTATTCCAAGATTTGCAAGAAATACATTAGATACTTTAAAATATGTAAGAATGTTAAAGGAAAGAAATGTTGCGGTATATTTTGAAGTAGAAAAAATTAATACCTTGAAGGATGGAGAATTTTTATTAACAATTTTAAGTTCTGTTGCACAGCAAGAAGTAGAAAATACCTCTGCATATGTAAAAAAAGGCTTAAAAATGAAAATGAAAAGAGGAGAGCTTGTAGGGTTTCAAAAATGTCTAGGGTATGATTATGATCCATTAACAAAAACACTTTCTATTAATGAAGAAGGGGCAAAAACAGTAGGCTATATATTTAAGAGATATGTAGCTGGTGCAGGTTCCACTATGATTGCACGAGAATTGAACGAACAAGAAATTCCAACAGTTCATGGAAATCGGTGGTCTCCTTCAAGTGTGATGGGAATTATTAATAATGAAAAATATATGGGAGATTTACTATTAGGAAAGTCTTTCACCGTAGATCCGATTTCAAAAAGAAGATTAACGAATATGGGTGAGGAAGACCGTTTTTATATAGAAAATCACCATGAAGCTATTATATCAAAAGAAATTTTTGAAAAAGCTCAAGAAATTCGTCAGCGCCGGAGTAAGGGGCGGGTAAATGGAGTAGAGACTGGAAAAAGAGAAAAATATAGTAGACAATATGCATTCAGCAGTATGTTGGAATGTGGCTTTTGTGGAGAGACTGTATCAAGGAGATGTTGGCATAGTCATTCAAAATACGAAAAAATTATATGGCATTGTGGAAGGAATATAAGAAAAGGAAAGCGTTTTTGTCCAGAAGCTAAAGGCATTCCAGAACAAGTTATAGAAAAAGCTTTTGTTGAATCTTATCAGATGCTATGTTCTGATCACAAAGATGTATTAGAAGAATTTATAAAAAGGATTGAAGAGACATTGTCTGGCGATTCAATAAAAGACAGAATCAAAAAGATAGATCAGTCTATTCGTAATTTGAAATATAGGAGAAGAAAATTATTAGATAAGTATTTAGATGGAGGTATTGCTAAAGATATTTATGAAGAGACAGATTTAGATTTAGATAAAAAAATATTTAAAGCAAACCAAGATTTGATTGAATTGGAACAACAATACAATAGTGAAAACAGTTTGCAAAAGAGACTTAAAGATTTTAAAAAAGCATTACTAAAAAATCAGACATTGGAAGAGTTTGATAGAGAAATATTTGAAAGTATTGTCGAAAAGGTTATTATCGGCGGTTATGATGAGAATGGAAAAGAAGATCCCTATAAAATAATTTTCATATATAAAACAGGATTCAAAGACGAAATTGAAAATGCAAAGAAACGATATGAAAACACATCAGGGAGAGTGGATGGAAAATTGTGTTCCTATATTACAAGCGAGGTAAAAGATTTGTATCCTTGTAATAGTGACAACACACATTGATCCTGTTGAATTTGATGGAGATGGAGACATGGATGACCATAATTTCAATTAATTTTACAGGAATCAATTAGAAAAAGTTCTGTTCTCTGGTTGACAAAATGGGCGGTCACGAGTATAATCATAAACAGTTTTAATGCGTTACCACTTTATTGTGACAGAGTGTTTAAAGGGCAAGAAGATTGTCACAAAAGAGTCTGTGAATGCAGGCTCTTTCTTTTATTTTTTTATGAGAATAGCTCAGATAATTTTATAAAAGCGGTGAATGAGATTTTAATTTAGGAGGATAACATTAATGAAAGAAAAACTGCTCCACACTCCAGAGGGAGTAAGAGATATTTATAACTCAGAATGTAAGAGAAAGTCAGCGGTGGAGAAGCGGATTCATCATATATTAGAGCTTTACGGCTATCAGGATATTGAGACACCAACATTTGAATTTTTTGATATATTTAACAGTGATACAGGAACTGTAAGTTCTGTAGAGATGTTTAAGTTCTTTGATAGAAATAATAATACATTAGTTCTCCGCCCGGATATGACGCCTTCTATTGCAAGAAGTGTGGCAAAGTATTATAGTGCCTGTGAATTTCCACTTCGTCTTTCTTACCGCGGGAATACATTTTTAAATAACAGAAGTTATCAAGGTAAGCTTACTGAGAAGACGGAGATGGGAGCGGAACTTATTAATGATGACAGTCCGGAAGCAGATGCAGAGGGAATCATCATGATGATTGACTGTTTCCTTGCGGCAGGTCTTACGGATTTTCGTATAGATATCGGGCAGGCAGAGTTTTATAAAGGAATTATGGATGCGTTAGAAGCTTCTGAGGAAGTTAAGGAGCAGATTCACGAATATATTGAGAATAAGAATGCTCTTGGAATGGAAATTCTTTTATCGGATTTATCTATGAAAGATTGTTATCGTAACATTCTGCTTGAGTATAATGATTTATATGGTGATGTTACCATGCTTGAAAAGGCAAAGAAGCTTACGATAAATCCTCGTTGTCAGGCAGCAATTGCCAGACTAGAGGAAGTGTATGAAGTGTTAAAGCTTTACGGTTACGAAAAATATGTAAGTTTTGATCTTGGCATGGTGAACCATTTTGATTATTATACAGGAATTATTTTCCGGGGATATACTTATGGAACTGGAGATGCGATTGGAAAAGGTGGACGTTATGATAACCTTTTAGCGCAGTTTGGTAAGGAAGCAAGTGCTAGCGGATTTACCATTTTGATTGATGATGTACTATCTGCATTAAGCCGTCAGAATATCAGCATTTCCTTAAAAGAATATGCCTATTCTTTACTTCTTTATAAATCAGAGGACAGACAGAATGCGATTCCGTTAGTTGTAAAGTTAAGAGATGCCGGAGTGCGGACGGAACTCGTTTCCATGACAGAAGGAAAGACGTTAGAAGAATATCTTGCTTTTGGAAAAAATCAGGGAGCAGAAGGAATCCTCTATTTAGATGGGGAGAATGTCACTGTTTATGATATGGCTTCCGGAGAGCAGGAGACAAAGACATTACAGGAACTCAGGGAGGAATATTAAGATGCGCTATTTAACATTTGCTCTGGCAAAGGGAAGACTTGCCAATAAAACAATGGATATGTTTGAAAAACTTGGTATTACCTGTGATTCCATTCGTGATAAAGAGACAAGAAAGCTTATTTTTGTCAATGAAGATTTAAAGCTTAAGTTTTTCTTAGCGAAGGCTTCTGACGTTCCTACTTATGTAGAGTACGGTGCAGCGGATATCGGTATCGTAGGAGAAGATACGATTCTTGAAGAGGGAAGAAACCTTTACGAAGTAATGGATCTGGGCTTTGGAAAGTGTAAGATGTGTGTCTGTGGACCGGAAAGTGCAAGGGAAAAGTTACAGCATGGAGAGCTTATTCGTGTAGCTTCTAAGTATCCAAGCATTGCCAAAGATTATTTTTATAATAAAAAGTTTCAGACCGTAGAGATTATCAAGTTGAATGGTTCGGTTGAATTAGCTCCGATTGTTGGACTTTCTGAGGTCATTGTCGATATCGTAGAAACTGGTTCTACATTAAAGGCAAACGGGCTTACAGTCTTAGAGGAAATTTGTGATCTTTCTGCCCGTATGGTAGTAAATCAGGTAAGTCTTAAGATGGAACAGGAGAGAATCCGTAAACTGATTTATGACCTGCGTAAACTGAAGCAGCAATAGATGGTTAAAAATAGAAACAAAAATAAATTAGAACATTCCAGAGGAAAAGAAAATGAGAGTTTTAAAGGTAAATAAAGAAAATACAAAAAATATTTTAAGTGATTTATTAAAGAGAAGCCCAAATAACTATGACCAGTATGCCGGAACAGTACAGGGTATTTTAGACGAGATTAAGGAAAAGGGAGATGAAGCCCTTTTTGCTTACACAGAAAAGTTTGATAAATGTAAGCTGACAAAAGATACGATTCAGGTAACAGAGGAAGAAATCAAGGCAGCATATGAAAAAGTAGATGATTCTTTAGTAGAAGTTATCCGTAAATCTCTTGTAAATATTCGTGAGTATCATGAAAAACAAAAGAGAAATAGTTGGTTTGATGCCAAACCGGATGGTACGATTCTTGGTCAGAAGATGACAGCTTTAGCTTCTGTTGGTGTGTATGTACCGGGCGGAAAGGCAGCATATCCGTCTTCTGTACTTATGAATATTGTACCGGCAAAGGTAGCTGGAGTAGAAAAAATCGTGATGGTTACTCCTCCAAATAAAGATGGAGAAGTAACACCGGCAACATTAGTAGCAGCAAACGAAGCAGGTGCTACTCATATTTATAAAGTTGGTGGAGCGCAGGCAATCGGTGCATTAGCTTATGGAACAGAATCAATTGAAAAAGTTGATAAGATTGTAGGTCCTGGAAACATTTATGTTGCTCTTGCCAAAAAAGCAGTATATGGACATGTAAGTATTGATTCTATTGCAGGACCAAGTGAAATTCTTGTTCTTGCCGATGATACGGCTAATCCGCATTATGTTGCAGCAGATTTACTTTCACAGGCAGAACATGATGAACTTGCCAGCGCGATTTTAGTGACAACAAGTAAAACACTTGGTGAGAAAGTGCAGGAAGAGATTGAAGGTTACTTAAAGAAGTTATCAAGAGCAGAGATTATTGAAAAATCTCTTGAAAACTTTGGCTATATTTTAGAGGCAGAGACATTAGATGAAGCGTTAGAAGTAGTGAATGCGATTGCTTCCGAGCATCTTGAAATCGTGACAGCGAATCCATTTGAAGTAATGACTAAGGTAAGAAATGCCGGAGCTATCTTTATTGGAGAGTATAGTTCGGAACCACTTGGTGATTATTTTGCAGGACCAAACCATGTTCTTCCTACAAATGGAACCGCAAAGTTCTTCTCTCCGTTAAATGTCGATGATTTCGTAAAGAAATCAAGTATTATTTATTATTCAAAAGATGCTTTGAAAGCGATTCATAATGATATAGAAACATTTGCAAAAGCGGAAGGATTGACAGCGCATGCAAATTCTATTGCTGTTCGTTTTGAAGAGGAGGAGTAGAGATGCCAGAAAGAAAAGCGCGTGTTGAGAGAAATACCAGTGAGACAAAGATTGTTGTTGAGCTGAATTTAGATGGCAGTGGAAAGTATGATATTGATACAGGAATCGGTTTTTTTGATCATATGTTAAATAGTTTTGCACGTCATGGCTTTTTTGATCTGACCTGCAAAGTAGATGGAGATTTAGAGGTCGATTGTCACCATACGATTGAAGATACAGGTATTGTACTTGGACAGGCAATTCGCGAAGCAGTAGGAGATAAAAAAGGAATTCGACGTTTTGGAAACTTCCTGCTTCCAATGGACGAGACGCTTGTACTTGGTGCGGTAGATTTATCCGGAAGACCATATTGCGTGTGTGATTTGCCATTTACCGTAGAAAAAGTCGGTGGGTTTGATACAGAAATGGTACAGGAATTTTTCTATGCAGTTTCTTACAGTGCAGCAATGAATCTGCATTTAAAATTAATACATGGAAGTAACAATCATCATATTATGGAAGCAGCGTTTAAAGCGTTTGCAAAAGCTTTAGATGAAGCTTCTTCCTATGATCCAAGAATTACAGATGTACTTTCTACGAAAGGAGCACTATAAATGAAAAGCACCATTTCTTTTGACGAATTCAAATTAAACAGTGATGGAATGATTCCGGTTATTACACAGGATTATAAGACAAATGAAGTATTGATGCTTGCCTATATGACAAAAGAATCCTTTGAAAAAACATTGGAAACAGGGAAAATGACTTATTTTAGCCGTAGCCGCCAGGAACTTTGGACGAAGGGAGATACTTCCGGACATTATCAGTATGTGAAGTCTTTAGATATTGACTGTGATAAAGATACGATTTTGGCAAAAGTAGAGCAGATCGGAGCTGCTTGTCATACAGGAAACCGTACCTGTTTCTTTACAAGACTTGCGCAAGAGGAGTAAAATAATACAAATAAGGGAAACATAGAAATTATAAGAAATATAGAAAAAACAGATAAAAATTGAGATAAAGATTAAGATTAAGATAAAGATTAATAGAAAGAAGCTGAAAAAAGAAGATATGAGCGATGTAGAAGTAAAATATCAGAGATTACTGGATTATTTAAAAGAACTTGGATCGGTAGCAGTCGCTTTTTCCGGAGGAGTAGATTCCACCTTTCTTTTAGCAGCGGCGAAAGAAGCAGTAGGAGATAATGTGATTGCGTTAACTGCAAAGTCCTGTCTTTTTCCGGAAAGAGAATCAAAAGAAGCACAACAATTTTGTAAAAGTCTTAGTGTGGAACAGATTGTTCTTGATTTAGGAGACACCGAACTGCATCATTTTAAAGATAATCCGCCAAATAGATGTTATATTTGTAAAAAAGGTCTGTTTGAAAAATTTTTACAAAAAGCAGAAGAATACCAGATGGCATATGTTGCAGAAGGTTCGAATATGGATGATTTAGGGGATTATCGACCGGGAATGCAGGCAATCACAGAGCTTGGAATAAAAAGTCCGCTACGGGCAGCCGGGCTTACCAAAGCAGAAATCAGAGAACTATCCCATCAGATGAATCTTCCCACATGGAGTAAACCATCTTTTGCCTGCCTGGCTTCTCGGTTTGTTTATGGAGAGACAATAACATCAGAGAAGCTTCTTATGGTAGAACGTGCAGAAGAGCTTCTTCGGGAAAAAGGATTTCATCAATTTCGTGTTCGGATTCATGGTACAATCGCAAGAATTGAACTATTGCCGGAGGATATTTCAAGAATGCTTGACGAAAAACTTCGAAAAGAAATCGTAGATAAACTCAAACGATACGGATTTACCTACGTTTCCCTGGATCTGGAAGGTTACCGAACAGGAAGCATGAATGAGGTGCTGGCGTAGGAATTACTACATCAGTGATAGAAGATTTGAGGATGTTTGTTCGTCTGTTCATTTCAACGAATTAAATCAGAAAAAGGTTTACAGTTTTTTATGAAATATGGTATACTAACTTTATGTAACCGAAAACATTTTCAGTATGAGAAGGAGGGCCTTTACTATGTCGGCTGTATTAAGTGCATTTGTTCAATATATTATAACGTTTATTTTGCTGGTAGCAGCCGCGGCCGGAGGTATTTTTTGTGGAAAGAAGTTAAGAACGAAGAAGAACATGGAAAGCAATACGGCTGGTACTGAAAATACATCAGGTAAATAATTAACATAGCGATATATTTTAGGGTGCTGACGGAGAACGGATTGTTTTCTGCCAGCACCCTTTCATGTCGGTATAACCGGCATTAATATATGCGATACTATAGGAGGACAGAATTTTGAAAAAGTATGGAGTAAACGAACTTCGAAGAATGTATCTGGAGTTTTTTGAGAGCAAGGGACATCTTGCAATGAAGAGTTTCTCACTGGTTCCACATAATGATAACAGTTTATTACTGATCAATGCAGGTATGGCACCATTGAAACCTTATTTTACAGGACAGGAGATACCACCAAGAAAGAGAGTAACAACCTGTCAGAAGTGTATTCGTACCGGTGATATTGAAAACGTTGGTAAGACAGACCGTCATGGTACATTTTTTGAAATGCTTGGTAACTTCTCTTTTGGAGATTATTTTAAACACGAAGCAATCGCATGGTCATGGGAGTTCCTTACAGAAGTTGTAGGGCTTGATGCAGACAGATTATATCCATCTGTATACTTAGAAGACGATGAGGCATTTGCTATCTGGAGAGATGAGATTGGAATTGCTCCGGAACGCATTTTTAAGTTTGGAAAAGAAGATAACTTCTGGGAACATGGTGCAGGTCCTTGTGGTCCTTGTTCTGAGATTTATTATGACCGCGGAGAAAAATACGGCTGTGGTAAGCCAGGTTGTACGGTAGGTTGTGATTGTGATCGTTACATGGAAGTATGGAACAACGTATTTACTCAGTTTGAAAATGACGGACATAATAACTATACAACATTAAAACAGAAAAATATTGATACCGGTATGGGATTAGAGCGTCTTGCTGTTATTGTTCAGGATGTAGGATCTATCTTTGATGTAGATACGATTCGTTCCCTGCGTGACAAGATTTGTGAAGTAGCAAAGAAGAATTATAAAGAGAATGAACAGGATGACATTTCAATCCGTCTGATCACAGACCATATCCGTTCCGCTACATTTATGATTTCGGACGGTATCATGCCAAGTAATGAAGGTCGTGGCTATGTTCTTCGCCGTATTATCAGAAGAGCAGCTCGTCATGGACGTTTACTTGGTATCGAAGGTAAGTTCTTAGCAGAGCTTAGCAAGACAGTGATTGAAGGTTCTAAAGATGGTTATCCAGAATTAGAAGAAAAGAAAGATTTCATTTACAATGTTATCATTCAGGAAGAAGGTAAGTTTAACAAGACAATCGATCAGGGCCTTGCAATCCTTGCTGATTTAGAAGAATCCATGAAGGAAAAAGGTGTAAAAGAACTTGATGGTGAAGATGCTTTCAAACTTTATGATACGTATGGATTCCCATTAGATCTTACAAAAGAAATTCTTGAGGAAAAAGGATACACTGTAAATGAAGAAGCATTCCAGGCTTGCATGAATGAGCAGAAAGAAAAAGCAAGAAATGCAAGAAAGACAACAAACTACATGGGTGCTGATGTTACTGTTTACGAATCAATTGATCCATCTGTAACAAGTACTTTTGTTGGATATGATACACAGGAATGTGATTCTAAAATTACGGTTATGACAACAGATACAGAGCTTACAGAGGCATTAACTGACGGACAGGCAGGAACAATCTTTGTTGATGAGACACCATTTTACGCTACAGGCGGTGGACAGCATGCCGACAGTGGTGTGATCACATGTAAAGATGGTGAATTTGTTGTAGAAGATGTTGTAAAGATGCTCGGCGGTAAGATCGGACATATCGGACATGTTACAAAAGGAATGTTTAAAGTTGGTGATATGGTAACTTTATCTGTAAATAAAGCACAGAGAGCAGACACAGCAAAAGGACACAGTGCAACACATCTTCTTCAGAAATCTTTACGTACCGTTCTTGGAAATCATGTAGAACAGTCCGGTTCTTATGTTGATAAAGACCGTCTTCGTTTTGACTTCTCTCACTTCCAGGCATTAACAGCAGAGGAAATCGCTGAAGTAGAGAAGATGGTAAATGATAAAATTGCGGAAGATATCGCTGTAAACACAGAGATTATGAGTGTTGATGAAGCAAAGAAGACTGGTGCAATGGCATTATTCGGAGAAAAATATGGTGACAAAGTACGAGTTGTTACAATGGGAGACTTCTCCAAAGAATTTTGTGCAGGTACACATGTACCACACACAGGAGTAATCAAAGCATTTAAGATTATTTCTGAGACAGGTGTTGCAGCAGGAGTAAGACGTATCGAGGCATTAACCGGAGACGGTGTAATGAAATATTACCTTGATGAAGAAAAAACACTTCATGAAGCAGCAAAAGCAGCAAAGGCAGAGCCTCATAAATTAGCAGAAAAGATTCAGTCCATGCTTGACGAGATCAAAGCACTTACTGCAGAGAATGAAAAGTTAAAAGATCAGATTGCAAAGAGTGAAGTTGCAGATGTAATGGATCAGGTAGTAGCAGTAGGCGATTACAAAGTACTTCCAGTATCCGTAAAAGACGTTGATATGAATGCTTTGCGTACTTTAGGTGATGATCTTAAAGATAAGATTGGAAGCGGTGTTATTATCCTTGCTTCCGATATGGGCGGAAAAGTCAACTTAATCGTAACTGCAACAGATGATGCTGTAAAAGCAGGAGCACATGCCGGAAAGATCATCAAAGAGGCAGCAGCCTTAGTAGGTGGCGGCGGTGGTGGACGTCCCAATATGGCTCAGGCCGGTGGAAAGAATCCAGCAGGAATTAAAGCTGCATTAGAAAAAGCAGTGGAAATCGCAAAAGAACAATTATAAAACTTAATTTGTAGATTTCGTATAGACGAAAAAAGAAAAAATACCATATCCCATCTGCTCTGTAGTCGCTGTGTTTAAGATGTTCGTCCGCATCTTAAACACGCTCCGAAGCCGCATCTGGGATATGGTGTTTTTTCTTTTTTCTGGCTATTTTAAATCTACAGTTGGGCAACGTGGAATGTACCAGAAGAATATAGCTTTCCGGGAAATTAATTTCTAAAGGGCTGAGGTATAAATTGTTGGATATTACTGAGCTGATAAAAATATGGGAAAAGAGAAAAAACATGGGCTTCTGGGGAAAATCCTCATTTTTTTCACACAAACTCCTGATTTCATCTGGCGCAAAAGAACAGAAAAGCAGAAATTTGATATAGAACAAAATGTGATGTCGGAGCAAGTAAAAATGCAGGTTAGGCATTTTCTACGCCGCGACTATCTTCACATTTTGTTCTATATCAAAATTCTGGTTTTCGTTTCTTAGTCCATCAAATCAGAATTTCGATAGGAGGATAGTTTATGATTCGACCAATTATGAGAGATGTTTTGTTTCTCAAAAAGAAAGCAGTTCCTGCGACAAAAAACGATATGTCAGTAGTGCAGGATTTACTTGATACGTTAAAGGCAAATGAAGCTGGTTGTGTTGGAATGGCAGCAAATATGATTGGGGTAAACAAAAGAATTATTGCGGTGAATATGGGATTTGCGAATATTGCGATGTTAAATCCGATGATTGTGAGTAAAAAAGAACCATATGAAGCGGAAGAAGGCTGTTTATCTTTAAAAGGAGTTAGAAAAACGACTCGATATCAGGAGATAGAAGTGGAGTATGAAGATATTCATTTTAAAAAACAGCACCAGAAGTATAAAGGCTGGGTGGCACAGATTATACAGCATGAGGTGGATCATTGCGAAGGGATAATTATTTGATTTGTGAAGCAAAACAGACGCACCAAAAGAGAGGGTATGTAGATGAATTGTATTTTGTCTTCTAAAGGAAAGAGAATGTTTATAAGTTTGATTTTGTTCCGTTGCACTAAGCATTTCATTCTGTCCAGAAAAACCATGCCCTTCTGGAGAATTCCCGTTTTTACCAACTATGGATTTAAATTAGACAGAAAAAAGAAAAAATACTATATCCCAGATGCGGCTTCGGAGCGTGTTTAAAATGCGGATGAGCATTTTAAGCATAGCGACTACAGAGCAGATGGGATATAGTATTTTTTCTTTTTTCGTCTACACCAAATCTATAGATCAGGAGTTGGTTTCTGCTATCCAATTCTGAACAGTTTCAATAGAGAGATTTACAGCTTTTGCAATCTGTTCTGCTGGCATTCCCATTTCGAGAAGGGCAAGAGTAGTTTCTCTTGCTTTTTTTAATTCGCCAGATTGCTCCCCGCGCAGAAAACCAGACTGCTCTCCTTCATTATAGATTTCTTCTAATTCCTGACACATTTGATTCACTCCTTCCTCTGTTTCCTTTAGTTGATGTACTCTTGCAGACAGAACATTACTATACATTTTGTCTGCTTCTTTACAATGTAAGTCATGCATTAAGCGGCCTAATTCGGTATCGCCCTGTTTTTTCGAGTTTACATATAGAATATGTTGACCATCTTCAAATATTTCTCCGGTTTCGTTGCTTCGTCTTCTTATGTGGTTGATTGGCAGGTTATATCCAAGAACGTCATTTTTGGTAATAAAGATGATGTAAGTTTCCGGCAGACTGTCGAATGGTTCGCCTGGATTCAGAAGATTCATATCTAATAGACCGCAGTGGTATCTGGCTCTTTTTGGAGAAGTACCGTCATTCTCGCCTTGAATCTCTACATTAAAAAAATTATTCTCTGCATCTTTTGCCACGCAGTCCAAAATGGCGGAACGCCCCTGGAGATTTTTATAATCTTTCTGTAAAGTCTGGCCGATTACCTTTAGTTCTTTTTTATTCATGATAACCTGAAGAATATATTCAGTACATGCGGTTTCCTTTAATACATTCCGCATAAAGATGTCATTCATTATCGTAAAGTGCTTTATCTTTTCTTTATATCTTTCGTAGCGTTGTTCTAAGCCTTCTGGCTGTAAGATTGTGGAATCTGCCATTTACGCTACCTCCGTTATGATATGTCAATGGTTGCTATATAAATATTATATACATAATTTGACATAAAAGTCAATAAATATTTTACCTGTCCCTGTAAAGATAAAATTTATGGTAGAAAATATGGAAAGCTTATGGCTTTTAAAATTGTAGAAATCCTAAAAAATTGTATAATGTGACGAATTTTTTGTTGTAAAAAGTAAAAGTATATAGTAAAATTTCAAGTGAGAATCTTAATGATTGAGAAAAAATGACAAGTGTAGCAACAAAAATTATTCGTTTTATGTCAAAAATTTAAGGAGGAAGACGTATGAAGAAAAGAAATGTTTTTTTGATGTTGGTTGTATTTGTGTTAGGTATGTTTGCAGTTTGTTTTTCTGCTAAGAATGTAAAGGCAATGGAGATTGCAGAAGATGGAGAATATACTCTTGTGTTAAGTACCACATGGGATGAAGATGAATATATTGATGGAAAAATTTTTAAAATAATTCGATTTAATCTGGCTGAAGATGAAACTACGGTTAACGTGTCAGATCTTACAAAAGGAGTAGAGGTATTTAATGGAAAGAATATATTTAAAAATTGTTGGAAAAGAAGTAGTTCAGAAGAAATAGTTACTGAATTGAAGATTAGGATTTTAATGGATCAGGGGAACTATGGAATGGGAGTAAAGCAGAACAATATACAAATGGCTGTGTCTTATATCCAAAGTTTTCTGATGAACCGTTAAAAAAAGAGGGAAAGTATTATATCATTCTTGATGGATTTGCTGGTAAAGTTAATGGAGAGAATGAAGTTAAGATTGTCAAGGCTGCGGACGAATTTAACAGTTTGGATCTGTCAGAATATACAGCAGAAAGAAGCGGCTGTGATTTCTGCGGATGGGGATACGATGGACAGCAGATAACTAAGGTGGATAAATCCTTTTTTAAAGATGATGATGTTACAGTAACAATTACGGCATTATATAAGAGTAAGAAGTTTTATGGCGTGGATAGTAAAGGATTATTAAATAATCCAGATTTGCCAGAAGAAGAGAGACCACGTTCATATGTGTTAAATCTTGATGCAAATGGTGGAATGCTTGAAAATAAAGAAATCAAGCAATATGACTATCTTGGTGGTGGAAATAGTGGAACATCAATGGCAATATTTCATTATATTCCTGTTAAATACGGTTATATTTTTAAAGGATGGAATAATAAGAAAGATGGAAGAGGGAACTATTATAAATATATGTATTGGCGTTCCTGGAGAGGGAGAGAGGATTCGGAATTTGACCTCGCTGGAAAGATAGCAGATAGCGACTACTATACTAACCTGACTTTATATGCTGTTTGGGAAAAAAATGAAAATATTCCTATTCCTAAAAATGATACGGTTAAAAATGATGCGGTTAAAAATGATACGATACCTGCCGATGAAAAACCAGTAAAAGTAATAGTAAAGAAGTCTGCGATTAGAAAGGCAGTCCGTACAAAAAATAATAAGAAAATTAAAATTATTTTAAAGAAAGTTGCAGGTGTTAAAGGATACCAAATCCAGTATGCAACATCAAAGAAGTTTACGAGAAAAACAACAAAAATGGTAAAAGTCAAAAAGAATATAAAAACTATTACAAAGTTGAAAAGAAAAGTGTATTATATCAGAGTTCGTGCATACAAAACTGTGAAAGGAAAAATATACTACAGTAAGTGGAGCAATGTAAAAAAAGTACGAATAAAAAAGTAAGAAGAATGGAGAGCCATTTATAATTTATATCTGATATAATAACCAAAATGAAGAGGTAAAAGAACTGGAGAAATAATTTATTTAAAAAATTTTAAAAAAGTTATTGACGAATTAGTATTTTGTGCTATAATGTTAGACAGTGCAAAAATACCCAGACAGTTGTATTAGGCACAATACGCAACTGGAGGGAGGTTAGGTGAGTCAATGTCAAGTATTATCGTTAAAGAAAACGAATCTTTAGACAGCGCTCTTCGTCGTTTTAAGAGAAGCTGTGCTAAAGCAGGTATTCAGCAGGAGATTCGTAAAAGAGAACACTATGAGAAACCAAGTGTGAAACGTAAAAAGAAATCTGAAGCTGCTAGAAAACGAAAATATAAATAAGTGCTGTAAGAGGACATCCAGTATTGGATGTCCTTTTTTCACTTTATACTGGGAAGATTTGATGTTTAAGAGTTTAGATTCACTCTGAGATTATAATTTTTAATTCCCATCTTCGTCTGTGTCCGTTTGCCAAACAAATCAAATTATACAGAATCGTGATTATGTAAAGTTCACAAAAGAAAAACTTTCTTTTATAAATAGTTATTCAAAATATCCTTAAAATTGCACAAAACTAATTGACCGATTTATACAAAAGTGATATTATTAAAACTGGAATGAGTGTATGAGTTGTCATATACTTCCAATGACATATTATTTCTTTGAAGGAGGAGATTATTTTGAAGAAGATTATTAATGCAGTAGATCAGGTAGAAAACCAGATGATAGAAGGTATGGTTAAGGCTTTCCCTCAGTATGTTAAGAAGCTTGACTGTGGTAATGTTGTTGTCAGAGCGCAGAAGAAGACTGGTAAGGTAGCATTAATCAGTGGTGGTGGAAGCGGACATGAGCCAGCACATGGCGGATTCGTTGGAAAAGGTATGTTAGATGCTGCAGTTGCAGGTGCTGTATTTACTTCTCCTACTCCTGACCAGATTTATGAAGGAATTAAAGCCGTTGATGATGGCAAGGGCGTTTTAATGGTAGTAAAGAATTATACAGGTGATGTTCTTAACTTCGAGATGGCAGCAGAGATGGCAGCGGATATGGATGGCATCGACGTAAAAGAAGTTGTTGTTAATGATGACGTAGCTGTACAGGATTCTTTATATACAACAGGTCGCCGTGGTGTTGCCGGAACTGTATTTGTACATAAGATTGCCGGAGCATTAGCAGAAAGAGGAGCAAGCCTTGATGAAGTACAGGCTGTTGCTCAGAAAGTTATTGATAACGTAAGAACAATGGGTATGGCTATTAAGCCTTGTACTGTACCAGCAGCTGGAGAACCTGGATTTGAACTGGCTGACGATGAGATGGAGATCGGTATTGGTATCCATGGAGAACCTGGTGTTGAGAAGAAGCCTCTTGAAACAGCAGATGAGATTGTTGATACACTTCTTGAGAAGATTTTAGCAGATATCGACTATGCAGGATCTGAAGTTGCAGTGATGATTAATGGATGTGGATCTACTCCTTTAATGGAACTGTTCATCGTTAATAATCATGTGGCAGATGTTTTAGCTGAGAAAGGTATCAAAGTATATAAGACAATGGTAGGCGAATACATGACATCTCTTGAGATGGAAGGATTCTCTATCACATTACTTCGTCTGGATGATCAGATGAAAGAACTTTTAGATGATGAGGCAGATACTCCTGCACTTACCGTTACAAAATAATAGAACAACAAGCAGACTGTCTAAGGCCAGTTATTGACAGACTGACCTTAGACAGGTTACAATGAATTATAAAAAGACCGGCGTAATCTGCGTGGGTCTTTTGTTACAGTATTAATATGATACCAGGGTAAAAGGCTAGAAAGCCGATGCAAGTATGCTTGCAAGAGTGTAAAGCATGTAATGATCTGGTATCAAAAGGGTCAAAATACTTTTTGACCTCAACAGCATAATATCAGGAAAGAGGACATAATTATGGCAGACGTAAAAAAAGTAATTGAGATCATTGACAAGATTATTGCAGATGTAGATGAGCAGAAGTTATTTTTAACAGAGCTTGATAATGTAATTGGTGACGGTGACCATGGAATTAATCTTGCACGTGGTTTTGATGCAGTTAAAACAATTGAAGGAACATTTGAAGGCAAAGATATCGGAGCTATTTTAAAAGCAATCGGAATGAAGCTTGTTTCTACTGTTGGTGGTGCTTCCGGTCCTTTATACGGAACAGCATTTATGAAGTCAGGTGCTTTACTGAATGGTAAGACAGAGATGGATATGAATGATTTTATCGAAATGCTTCAGGTTTCTATTGACGGTATCATGAAGCGTGGTAAAGCAGTAAAAGGCGAGAAGACTATGCTTGATGCCATGATTCCGGCACATGATGCAATTGCAGCTTCCTATGAAGCAGATAAAGATGCAAAGAAAGCTTTAGAAGCAGGTGTAAAGGCAGCGGAAGAAGGTATTGAATATACAAAGACAATTATCGCAACAAAAGGTCGTGCAAGCTATCTTGGAGAAAGAAGTATCGGACATCAGGATCCGGGCGCTACTTCATTTACATTAATGCTTAAAGCAGTACAGGAACTTGCATAAGAGAAAGGAATTAGAAACATGGTAGGTATTGTTGTTGTATCCCATAGCCAGAAGTTAGCAGAAGGTGTTGTGGAATTGGCATCTTTAATGGCACCGGAAACACCGATGAAGGCAGCCGGTGGAATGGATGACGGCGGATTTGGGACAAGCTTTGAAAAAATTACAGAAGCAGTCGAGGAAGTGTATAGTGAGGATGGCGTAGCAATCTTTATGGATTTAGGAAGCGCTGTTATGACAACAGAGATGGTCTTAGAATCTATGGAAGACCGCAAGATCAAGATGGTTGATTGTCCTGTTGCAGAAGGAACGATTGCAGCCGCAGTAGTTGCCGCAGGAGGAGCTTCTCTTGAAGAAGTTGTGCAGGTAGCACAAGCATCGAAAGAACAGGCAAAGTTCTAATTTGTAGATTTTGTATAGACGAAAAAAGAAAAATGATATATCCCATCTACTCTGTAGTCGCTGCATTTAAGATGCTCGTCCGCATCTTAAACGCGCTCCGAAGCCGCATCTGGGATATATCATTTTTTCTTTTTTCTGTTTAATCCAAATCCACAGTTTAGGAATATGGAATATGCCAGAAGAAAGTTCTATTGCAGGGGATGGCAGAAGAAAAAGAACGTAAAAATGGGGAGGTGTAATCTAAAATATAATGTACTCGCATAAGAAGTATGTCATGCATTGCATGACGTGCATCTCGTAGCAAGAATGTCGGGGCATTCTTGAACATAGGAGAAGGAGGAAACTTTATACAGCGAAAAGAGAGAATAAAAAGTAAGCTTGTAAAGCGATTCATGAATTTCTTACTGGCAATTGCCTTAGGAATTAGTCTATTACAATTGCCGCAGTTATCAAAAGAGGTAAAGGCTGAGAATGTAAATACCAACAATGGAAAGCAATCTCAAGAAGTGGCAGGAAGCTATTACCTGGATAAGAATAGGAGCTCTGGTAAAAAAGTTATAGCAGCAAATGCCGGGTTAACACCAGAGGATAATTTAGGACCTTATATTAAATATACAATAGATGGAACAGAACATACAATTTCCTGGGACGAGGCTGTAGAGAAACAATATATTATAGTTGATCAGTTTATATATGGAGGTCGTAATTTTAGTATTCATCCTGGTACCGAGAATAATCCGCTAAAGAGAGCTGCAAAGATAGAGTTTGTCTCTCCAAAGGAGGTAAATGGAATTGGAAGCAATGGATTTTCTGGTTGTAATGATCTGGAAGAAATCATTATTCCAGATACGATTCAAAAAATTTCTACAGGTGCATTAAGAGAGTTTGGAAACTTAAGAAGAATCACATTGCCTGGAGGAATTATTTTTGGGGGCGATCGGACATTTGCCTCAACCGAAATGGAAGTGACCGTATTTAATGTTCAAAGTCTAAGAGAATTTGTCTCTGTGTATCGAAAGCTGAGTCGTACATTAAAAAAAAGTTCTGAAGATACGGAAAAGAAAGTCTGGACATTAAAGCTTAAGGATGATGAAAAGATTTCTATAGAAAAAACGATTACAGCAGGTGGAATGCTTAAGCTGGATAATGAAGATGATGAGGATGAGCAGGAAACAGTGGAAAGACTTAAAGATTTGTCTGCCACTTACCAGTGGTATCAGGTAAAAGAAGACGGTTCAGAAGTTATAATTCCAGATGCAGCAAAAGCAGATTTAAAATTAAATACAAATGATTTTCCAGGAAGAACAGATGCATATAAACTTATTTGTAGAATTACATGGAAAGAAGATAATAAGGAGTTTTCGAATACTTCTACGATAGACCAGCTAGTTACTCTTAAGGTGAATCCTAAAGCAGAAGAAGCTCACAAACATAAGCTTAAAAAGATAGAAGCGAAGAAAGCGAGTGTAGATGCGGATGGAAATGTAGAGTATTATATTTGTGAAAGTTGTGGAAGATTTTTTGCTGATAAAAATGGACAAAAAGAAATAAAGAAATCTCAGGTTATAGTCAGCTTACAAGTGAAAAAAGGGGAAGTTTTAAAGAAGACGGATGGAACTTCCTATCAGGTAGCTGATGCAAAGAAATTGCAGGTTTCTTATGTTTCTCCATCAAAAAGGAAGTCAGGAACAGTTAGCGTTCCTTCGAAAGTAATTATCGGAGGCAAAACCTATCAAGTTACAAAGATTAAGAAAAATGCTTTTAAAAACAATAAGAAAATAAAAAAGATTGTCATTCCTTCCAGTGTTGTTTCTATTGAAAATTATGCGTTTGCAAACTGTAAGAATCTAAAGACCATAGAAATTAGAACAACGAAGTTAAAAAATAAGAAGATTTCTTCTAAAGCATTTAAGAAAATCAATAAGAAGGTAGTGATTAGGGTTTTAAAGAAACAACGCAAAGCTTATAAGACACTATTGAGAAAGAAAGGTTTAAGCAAAGCAAATAAGTTTAAAACTCTCTAAGTTTCTTATGTCTAACCTTCTGGAAAATCCCCATTTTCACCAGCGACGGATTTAGAGTAGTCAGAAAAAAGAAAAACTACCCTATCCCAGATGCGGCTTGGGAGCGTGTTTAAGATGCGGACGAGCATTTTAAACACAGCGACTACAGAGCAGATGGGATAGGGTAGTTTTTCTTTTTTCGTCTACACCAAATCTACAAATCAGGAGTTCTATTTTTTTCTTCTTTCTCATAGGGATATAAAAAATACATGGTGTGATTTTATGCTGGAAAAGAAGAGTCCTTTTGTCTGTTCGGTAAATGGAGCCAAAGAAATCAGTATAGAAAATTATGGAAGTCTGGGTGATTTCAGTGATAAAAAGGTTGTGCTCAACTGCTATAAATGTAAGATAATTATTGAAGGAGAAGGTCTTTTAATTGAATATTTTACCGATGTTGATATGAAGATTACAGGTCATATTCATTCAATTCATTTTTGAAGGGAGAAGAAGATGCTCTTTTCGTTATTTCATTTTCTGTCGGGATATTGCCGGGTTGTTTTAAGTGGGATGAATCAGGAACGTTTTTTAAATCTCTGCGCAGCAAAGCAGATTCTTTTGTGGAATATTAAAAAAGAGGGAAAGCATTATATTTTTTACATAAGCAGAGGGGGATATAAAGAACTTCAGGAAATATCAGAAAAAACGGGGAGTACGTTCCGGTGTATACAGAAAAAAGGAATCCCGTATTTGTTCTGCAGATATAAAAAAAGAAAGTGTTTTGTGTTGGCACTTTTGTTTTGTACAGCTATTTTTATTGTCATGTCCTGTTTTATATGGCAGGTGCAGGTGACAGGAAGTTATGGACATTCAGAGGAAGAGCTTCTTGATTATCTTGAGAAAAAAGGAGTTCATAGTGGGACAAAGATTTCAGGGTTTTCGTGTGCACGATTAGAGGAGCAGATTCGAAAGGATTTTGAAGATATAGCATGGGTGTCTTGTGAAAGAAAGGGAACTCTTTTAAGAGTTAGAGTGAAGGAAACTTTAGATAAACGTGATCAAAAGGAGGGAGAAATGCAGGAATCACCATGTAATCTTATTGCTTCAAAGAAGGGAAGGATTGCCAGTATACTTGTAAGAAGCGGAAGTGCAAAGGTGAAAAAGGGCGATAAAGTAAAGCCGGGGGATGTGCTTATTTCAGGGGTTGTAGAGATTAAAGATGATGCGGGAGAAATCGCAGAGGAGACCTTAGTAAGGGCGCAGGGCGATGTTTATGCAATTTCAAAAATAAAATATGAAGATCATTTTCCATTAATTTATTATAAAAAAAATTATACTGGAAAGACAGAAAAAAGTTATCGTTTTTTGATAAATGGTTATACGATTAAAATGCCGGAACGTAAAACAGCATATGCAGAGTATGATGAACAGTCCAGAGAAATTTTGCTGCATATCGGACCGCAGTTTTATCTGCCGGTTTCTCTTTTTGTTATAACAAAGGCGCAGTGTCAGATTTCAAAAGAGAGTTATAGTGTGTCCCAGGCAAAGAAGGAGGCAAGGAAGCGTCTTTTTCTCTTTTTGAAAGAATATGAGAGAAAAGGGGTGGTAATCTTGAAAAATAATGTTAGAATAGACAGTGATAAAAATGAGTGTACTGCAAAGGGAATTATCAAAATAAAAGAACGTGTAGGTAAAATTCAGGAGATTTCCTCAACATTAAATGGGGAAAAGGATATAAAACAAGAGCCTGCTGTTTTAAACAGATAATTTTGGCAGTAAGTTCAATTACAAATCATATAGTGGGATTTTGAAATATATTGACAAGAAAGGAAAATCAGACAAAGAATGAATATAGCAGAACAGGAATTCCCTTTTCCAGCGGAACATGCAAGTAATGTTTTTGGTCAGTTTGATGCAAACATGAAAAAGATTGAGAAGACATTGCATGTAACGATTATTTTTAGAGATGACAAGTTGAAGTTAATTGGAGGAGAGAAGGATTGCGATAGAGCAAAACATGTAATAGAGCAGCTCCTTTTATTATCGCAGAGAGGAAATGATATTACAGAGCAGAATATTAATTATACACTTTCTCTTTCCATGACGAATGAGGAATCTGCGGTTACCCAGTTAGATAGTGATGTGATCTGTCATACGATCATGGGAAAACCGATTAAGCCAAAAACGATGGGACAGAAGAAATATGTGGATATGATTACCGATAAGATGATCGTATTTGGTGTAGGACCTGCGGGAACCGGAAAGACATATCTTGCGATGGCAAAGGCAATTACAGCATTTAAGGCAAATGAAGTGAATCGTATTATTCTGACTCGTCCGGCGATTGAAGCCGGGGAGAAGCTGGGATTTCTTCCGGGTGACCTTCAAAGTAAAGTGGACCCGTACTTACGGCCTCTTTACGATGCGCTTTACGAAATTATGGGTGCGGATACTTTTGCTAAAAACATGGAAAAGGGATTAATAGAAGTGGCACCTCTTGCTTATATGAGAGGAAGAACGTTAGATAATGCATTTGTTGTGTTAGATGAAGCGCAGAATACGACACCGGCACAGATGAAGATGTTCCTTACCCGTATTGGTTTTGGGTCAAAGGCAATTATTACTGGTGACCTTACGCAAAAAGACCTGCCATCAGGTACTCGTTCAGGTCTTGATGATGCGCTTCATGTGCTTAAGAATATTGATGAAATTGGCGTATGTAATCTGACAAGCAAAGATGTTGTGCGTCACCCGCTTGTTCAGAAAATTGTTACCGCATACGATGAGTATGACAAAAAGAAAGAAGTAAGACAAAAGAGAAAACAGAGAACAACAGGAAAGCAGGAGAAAAAATGACATTTGAAATAGAAAATGTATATCCGGAAGTGGTTTTGCCGGATTATGAGACCGTTATTAAAAATGTAATCGAAGCTGCATTAGATTATGAGAAATGTCCGTATGAAGCGCAGGTATATGTACTTTTGACAGATAATGAGGAGATTCATCAGATCAACAGGGAACATCGCCAGATTGACCGTCCGACGGATGTTCTTTCTTTTCCAATGGCAGACTATCCGGTGCCGGGAGATTTCTCTGATATAGAAGAAAGAGATCCAGATGCTTTTCATCCGGAAACGGGGGAGTTGATACTTGGCGATATCATTATTTCCATGGATAAAGTAAAAGAACAGGCGAAGGCTTATGGGCACTCTAATACAAGGGAGCTGGCATTTTTAGTTGCGCACAGTATGCTTCATCTAATGGGATACGATCATATGGTAGAGGAAGAACGTATAGTAATGGAAAGAAAGCAGGAAGAGATTCTTAAGAGTTGTGGATATATTCGGGAGATGGAATCTTGAAACATACAAAAAAGCATAGGATATGGGATACGATTATTGTTGGTGCAGGAGCAGCCGGTATGGCAGCGGCAATTGCCTGTAAAGAACAGGGACAGAAAGTTCTTTTGATTGATAAGCAGAGTCAGATGGGCAGAAAGATTCTTGTTACAGGTAATGGAAAGTGCAATCTTACTAACTTTGCACAAAAAGAAGAATATTATCGGAGTGATTGTCCCGGAAGAGCGCAGAAAGTACTGTCTGTGTTTGGGCAAAGAGAAGCAATGGAATTGTTCCAAAGTCTTGGAATTTATACGAAGGATAAGAATGGGTATGTTTATCCGTACAGTGAACAGGCGGCAAGCGTGAGGGAAGCCTTTGAAGCAGGTGTACTGTCCGGAACGGGAGTTAGTTTTGTTCCTGAAGCGGAAGTTCGTACAGTTTCTGAAAAAGAAGGTCTGTTTTATATCGGGGTACATTTGCTTTCCGAAGAAAATGTACAACAGAAAAAAGAAAAATGCTATGTTTGCAAGAGTATTCTTATTACAACCGGTGGACTTGCCGGACCAAAGTTTGGATGTGATGGCAGCGGCTATACATTTGCAAAGCAATTTGGACACAGGATAATAAGACCGCTTCCGGCACTTACTGCATTAAAGTCATCTGCTCCGTTTTTAAAAAAAGTGAGTGGAGTACGTAATCAGGCAGCGATTACATTGGAAATCAATGGCAATGCAGTCCGACATGAAATCGGGGAACTTCAATGGACTGACTACGGAATTTCAGGAGTGGCAATTTTTCAGTTGAGCCGCTTTGCTATTACAGCGTTAGAAGAAAATAAAAAGGTTTCATTATCTTTTGACTTTATGCCAGAGCTTTCTTCAGAAGAAAAAGGAAACCTGTTTTTAAGTCTTGCACAAAATAATAAAAAGAAAAGTATGTTATCTTTTTTAAAGGGACTGTTTCCAGCGAAGCTTTGTCCAATTATTTTAAGAGAGGCAAAGGTAGAAGAAGGACAAACGACGGGCAGAATGAAAAAACAAGATTGGGAGAATCTTGTAAAAGCAGTTGCTCATTTTTCATTGCGAATTAACGGATATGCAAGTTATGAAAAAGCACAGGTAACGAGAGGCGGAGTCTGCCTTGCTGAATTAACAGATACGTTAGAGTCTGTTTTGCAGCCTGGACTATTTTTTGCAGGAGAAGTAGCAGACGTTGATGGAACTTGCGGAGGCTATAATCTTCAATGGGCATTTTCGAGTGGTACAGTAGCAGGAAGAGCGATTGTCAAGAGAAATCAAGAGCTTTTTAAGGATGACCGGCATACGATGGAAGAAAACGATGGTATTTCAGAAAGGAACCGAAGAAGATGATACGAATTTCACAGTTGAAATTAAAGGTGGGACATACCAGGGAACAACTTTTTGAAGAGATTATTCATCAGGCGCATGGGAAAAGACCTGTCTCCTGGCAGATTGTAAGAAAGTCTGTGGATGCAAGAAAGAAGCCACAGCTTTTTTATGTGTATACAATTGATGCAGAGTTTGAAAATGAAAAGAAACTTCTTTCAGCCAAAAAAAGTAAATGGACAAAACCATCTGTTTCAAACTATACCTTTCCATATAGTAATAGTAAAGAAGCAGGAATGTCTTTCAAAGAAGAAAAATTGGAAGAACGACCAGTGATTGTAGGAATGGGACCAGCCGGACTTTTTGCTGCGTTAGTTCTTGCGAGGGCTGGATTTGCCCCTGTTGTTTTTGAACGTGGGGATTGTGTGGAGACCCGATCTGAAGTTGTGGAACATTTTTTTGAGACGGGGGAACTGGATGAGGAATCGAATGTACAGTTTGGAGAGGGTGGTGCAGGAACCTTTTCTGATGGAAAGCTTAATACATTAGTTAAAGATAAATTTGGGCGAAATCATTTTGTTCTGAAGGAATTTGTGAAACATGGCGCACCGGAGGATATTCTTTATGAAGCTAAACCGCATATAGGAACAGATATTTTAAAAGATGTGGTGGCATCAATTCGAAAAGAAATCGAAAGTCTGGGTGGGGAAGTTCATTTTCGGACAAAGGTTTGTGATATATTGTGTGAGGATATTGCCGGCATAAAAGAAGACGAGGCAGGGAAAGTCCATGAACAGGAAATAACTGCTGGCAGGCAGAACAGCCAGATCAAAGGACTTCTTATCGAGAAAGACGGTGTTCGTACAAAATATCCTTGCCGCAATGTTATTTTTGCAATCGGTCACAGTGCAAGAGATACTTTTTCTATGCTTCATGAAAAGAAGCTCTTCATGACTCCGAAAGCATTTGCTATTGGAGTCCGTGTGGAGCATCCGGCGCATCTTATTAATGAAAGCCAGTACGGAAAAGAGTATCCGGAAGAACTTCCGACAGCGAGCTACAAGCTTACACATCAGTGTGAAAGTACGGGCCGGGGAATCTATTCTTTTTGTATGTGTCCAGGAGGATATGTTGTAAATTCTTCTTCAGAAAAAGGACGGCTTTGCGTTAATGGGATGAGTTATCATGACCGGGCAGGACGTAATTCAAATACGGCATTGATCACAACAGTGACACCAGAAGATTTTCCGTCCGACAGTCCATTAGCAGGTTTGGAATTTCAGCGTAAGTATGAGGAACTTGCTTATAACATTGGAAATGGAAAGATTCCGGTACAGCTTTTTGGAGATTTCATGAAAAAACAGGTATCCACAAAAATCGGAACAGTCACCCCATCAATAAAGGGAGATTGGCAGTTTGCAAATCTTCATGAGTGCCTTCCGGATTACGTTTGTGAATCTCTTTTGGAAGGGATGAAGGCTTTTGGACGCAAAATAAAGGGGTATGATGCAGAAGATGCCGTTTTTTCAGGTGTAGAAACAAGAACATCTTCCCCGCTTCGCATGGAAAGAAATAAGAAGTTTGAAAGTAATATCAAAGGATTTTTCCCATGTGGAGAAGGAGCAGGTTATGCCGGAGGAATCACTTCTGCAGCAATGGATGGTATTAAAACTGCGGAAGCCATTGCAGAGAAAATTCTCACACAGAATTAAGTACAGCCAGCAGCAAGACAAAGATTGATTGCATCTACTAACAAAGATATTTCTGTGTTTACAAACGTAGGACCATTGTGTATAATACAACGGATAAAATACTACTACGAATTCTGGCTGGAAAAGCCTTAGAATTTAAGCAAAGTAAGTGGTTATTGATAATTATTAAAAGCCACTTAGTATACGAGGAGGGACATTATGAATAACGTCGATATCGACAGAATTAATGAATTATACCATAAATCCAAATCTGTGGGACTTACCAAAGCAGAAGAAGCAGAGCAGAAAAAACTCCGCAAAGCTTACCTTACTGCCATCCGCAAAAACTTGCGTGGTTCTTTGAACCGAATTGACATTCAGAATAAAGACGGAAGTATCGAAAATCTTGGTGAGAAATATGGAAAGAAGCTGGATAAAAACTAAAATGCCAGAAGAAGCTTTAGAATTAAAAAAGAATCTGCGGTGTGATATGAAAGCAAGACGAAATGCATTGACAGATGAAGAAAAAAAACATGCCGCAGCAAACTGCCTGTCAAAATTAAAAGAACTGCCGGAATTTATGAATGCAGACTGGATATATGCCTATATCGCCTGCCGGAATGAATTAGAAACCGCAGACATTATTAGCTGGTGTCTTTCTCATGGAAAGCATGTTGCCGTTCCAAAAGTACAAGGAGAAATCATGCATTTTTATGAAATTACTGCGCTATCTGACTGTGTTCCCGGAGCATTTGGTATCCTTGAGCCAGCAGGAGAAGAAAAAGACAGAATCACAACTCCAGGCTTTATGCTTGTCCCAGGACTTGCCTTTGATAAAAATGGAAATCGTCTCGGATACGGCGGTGGATTCTACGATAAATATCTCGCATCCCATGAGGAGATTATAACAGCGGCATTGGGGTATGACTTTCAAATCGTAGAAAAAGTACCGTCCGAATCCCATGATAGGAGGATGGACTATTTAATTTATTAGGTAAAACAGACGCCCCCGAAGAGAAAAGCGCCTCTATATTTGTGACTTTAGTCGCGGCGGTTTGGATGTTCGCTTATGCGCTCGCATCCAAACCTTGCTCCGAGGCCACAAATATAGAGGCGCTTTTCTCTTCGAGGGCTGTCTTTGGCTGGATTTTTAAATTAAATAGTGCATGGGAAAGATTTGAGGTTGAAATCGGAAGTCTCTCATCCCCAAATTACTCCCAACTAATCAGCCATCGGTTTTGTGAAGGTTATAAATATCTGCCGGATTGTCTGATGTAAATAAGGAAGATATTCTTCCATGGATACTGGCTGCTGGTATAAAATGCAGCTATAGCAGGTAGAACCTACCAGCTCTAAGATTGTAAAAAGCATTAATTCCTGATTCTCGCAGGAGATATGATTCTGTGTCAGCATATCCTGATAGTAATCATAAAACTGTCGGGAATTTTCCGGGACAGTCTTCTCAAAAGCATTTTTAAAGATTCCCCAGGAAAGATTCTTAGAGATGAACTGAAGAAGTTTCGGTTCCTTTTCTAATCGGTCTATAATATGATCAATGACGAAAAACATCTGGTTTTCAAAACCCTGAATATTCTGTTCTATTAAAGCCGTATGTGCATTCCCAAAAAGCTGACTTGTTTTATATGTTACAAGCCGGTCTCTTAAATCATATTTATCTTTAAAATATAAATAGAAAGTTCCTTTTGCAAGACCTGCCCGGTTTACAATGTCGGAAATGGTTGTTTTAGTAAAACCCTTTTCGGTAAACAGTTCAAAAGAGGTCTGCAATAATGTTGTATTCTTTTGTTTTTTATTTGTCTCAACTTTTCCCATAATAATACCACCTTAAGCGATGTTGAATGTATTTGGGTACATTATGTAACAAAAATGACCAAAAGTCAATAACGTAAAAATGACCAAAATTCAGTTTCACTTATTGAGGAAAATTGTGCGTTACTCAGTGTTGACCGATGGTCATTTTTTGCATATAATGTTGGTTAGAAAAATAAAATAGATTGAAGAAGGGGATGATAAGTTTGTTGATTAAGATGGGTAAGCAGATTGCGAAACATAAGTTTCTTATATTGCTTATTGGATTTTTGTTACTGATACCTTCCTTAATAGGAACAGTAACAACAAAGGTTAATTATGACTTACTTAGTTATCTGCCGGATACGCTTGAGACAGTAAAAGGTCAGGATATTCTGGTGGATGAGTATGGTATGGGTGCATTCTCGATGGTTGTTGTCGAGAATATGGAACTAAAAGATGTACAGAAGCTTGAGAGAAAGTTTGAGGCAGTTGATCATGTAAAGGATGTTCTCTGGTACGATGATATTGCAGATCTGAATCTTCCAATCCAGATGATACCAAAGAATTTAAGAGAAGCATTTTTTAAAGGGGATGCCACGATGATGATCGTACTTTTTGATAATACGACATCGTCAGATGAATCGATGAATGCAGTTGCCGAGATGCGAAAACTGGCGAATAAGCAGTGCTTTATCAGTGGTATGTCAGGAGTTGTTAACGATATTAAAGATGTAGCGTTAGATGAACTGCCAATCTATGTTGTAATTGCAGCGGTATTATCTTTTCTTGTATTGGAATTCACTACGGAATCTTTCCTTGTTCCGGTGTTTTTCTTATTAAGTATCGGAATTGCTATTTTGTATAACTTAGGAAGTAACGTATTCTTAGGGCAGGTTTCTTATATTACAAAGGCATTGACTGCGGTATTGCAGCTTGGAGTTACGATGGATTATTCCATTTTCCTGCTAAATAGTTACGAGGAGTATAAAGAAAAATATACAGAAGATAAGAACCGGGCGATGGGGCATGCGATCGCCAGTACGTTTAAAGCCGTTGTCGGAAGTTCTGTCACAACCGTAGCCGGATTTGCAGCACTTTGTTTTATGACATTTGCACTGGGGCGAGATCTTGGTATTGTTATGGCAAAGGGTGTTATCATCGGTGTAGTATGTTGTGTAACGATTCTTCCATCACTGATTCTTGCATTTGATAAACAGATCGAGAAGACAAAGCACAGACCGTTGATTAAGAGCGTAGATGGTGCATCTAACTTTATTATTAAGAATCATTGGATATGGCTGCTGGTATTCCTTGTAATGTTACTTCCGGCAATCCATGGAAATAATAATACAAAGATTTATTATGATATTGCAAAGTCAATGCCATCGACTCTTCCAAGTAATGTGGCAACAGATAAATTAAAAGAAGACTTTGATATGAGTACGATGCATATGATCATGATGGACAGCAACATGGATTCCAAAGATAAAAGGGATATGTTAGATGCCATTGATAATGTAAAAGGTGTAAAGTGGACGATCAGCATGAATTCACTTGTTGGAGCAACTGTTCCGGAATCAATGATTCCAAAGGATATAAAGAGTATGCTGCAAAGTGGCGATCATGAACTTGCCTTTATCTGTTCTGAGTATGAATCAGCAACACCGCAGGTAAATAAACAGATTGCAAAGATTAATAAGATAACGAAGTCCTACGATAAAACTTCGATGGTTATCGGAGAAGCTCCTTTGATGAAGGATCTTGAAGATGTTACCAATATTGATATTCAGAATGTAAATGTTGCTTCAATCGCAGCGATTTTTATTATCATTCTTATTATATTTAAATCAATATCCCTGCCGGTTATCCTGGTATCGATTATTGAATTTGCGATTGCGGTTAACATGGCGGTACCGTATTATCAGGGTGTCAGTCTTCCGTTTGTTGCCAGCATCGTTATTGGAACAATACAGCTTGGAGCGACCGTAGATTATGCGATCGTTTATACAAGCCGGTATTTGAAGGAACGAAGAAATGGTAAGAATAAATTAGAGGCAATCAGCATTGCACACAAGTCAAATATGCTTTCTATTATAACGAGTGCATTGAGTCTGTTTGCTGCGACCTATGGTGTAGCCTGTTACTCACAGGTAGATATGATCGGTTCTATTTGTACGTTATTAGCAAGAGGTGCTATTATAAGTATGATCGTTGTTTTAACTTTGCTGCCAACGATGTTCCTTATTTTTGATAAGGTAATCTGTAAAACGACAGGTGGAATGAAACATATTGATAACTAAATATATCAACAATTCAGGGAGTGATGAAGATGAGAAATAAAAGATTTATAAAGCATACTTCAAAAGCATTTGCTATTCTTATGAGTGCCATGATGGCAGTAGGAATTGCAATGCCGGTAAGTGCCGCAGAGAAAAAAGAAACAAAAGTAGATAAGTCAGAAACTGTTTATGTGAATGCGAATGCAGACGGAAGTGTAGACAAAATTACTGTAAGTGACTGGTTAAAGAACCATGGAAGCAGTGATGCATTAGAGGATTTTTCTAATCTTACGAATATTAAAAATGTAAAAGGCGATGAGACATTTACCCAGAATGCAGACGGTTCTATCGTCTGGGATTCAAAAGGTAATGATATTTATTACCAGGGAGAAACAAATGAGGAACTTCCTGTTACTATGAAGGTAAGTTATTATCTTGACGGCGAGAAGATGGATCCGAAAGATATGGCAGGTAAGAGCGGTGAAGTCAAGATTCGTTTTGATTATTACAATAATTCTAACGAAACAGTAAAAGTAAAAGGGAAAAAATACAATATAAAGACACCGTTTACAATGGTTACTGGAATGATTCTTTCTTCCGATGTATTTTCTAACATCGAAGTTAAGAATGGTAAAGTAATCAGTGACGGAGATAAGAGTGTTGTAGTTGGTCTGGCATTCCCTGGTTTAAAGAGCAGTCTGAATCTTGCTTCTTATGATAAATTAGAAGATGTAGATATTCCGGATTATGTAGAAGTAACTGCCAAAGCAGATAAGTTTGAACTTGCTTTGACAGCGACAGCGGCAACAACAGGAACATTAAAAAATATTGATACAAGTGATTTAAATGATGTCGATGATTTAAAAGAGAATATGGATAAGCTGACGGATGCAACAGATAAGCTGATCGATGGAAGTGAAGCATTATCAGAAGGTATGGGAACCCTTTCTTCTTCTGCCGGAGAATATACTAAGGGTGTATCTACTGCAAATGCCGGTGTAAAACAGCTTGTATCCGGTCTTAATACATTAAATTCTAAAAGCAGTCAGTTAGAATCCGGTGTAGAGTCCTTAAATGAAGGTTTAAAGGCACTGAAAAAAGGAACAAAGGCATTAAATTCCGGTATTTCTTCTTATACGAAGGGAGTTTCTAGTTTAGATGCCGGTCTGCAGTCAGCAGCAGGTGGGACCGATAAGTTACAACAGGGAGCAGGTGCTCTTTCTAAAGGCATTACAGGCTATACAGAGGGAGCCAATGATCTTGCAAATGGAATCGCAAAGTTAAATGGCAAGGTTTCCGGAATGAGTAACTTAAAGCTTCCAAGTGAGGAAGAGTTAAAAGCAGTAAAGAGTGCATCTTCTTCATTGGAAAGCGACGCAAAGAAATTACAGGAATCTGCGGCAACGCTTCAGAGTGCGATTGAGAAGATGAATCAGCTATCAGCAGCGGTAGATGCATATAATCGTAAAATCGATGCACATAATAAAGAGGTTTCTGAGAAGTTCAGTAGTGCAAAGAAAGCGTTAGAAGATGTAGACAGTAAGGCAACAGAAAAGGCAAATAAACAGATTTCTGATAAGAAAGATTCTATGAGCAATAAAGCAACAGCAGATGCCAAAGTAGCAGCGAAGGCAGCGATTGACAGTGTAAATGGTTTAACACCGGAGATGAAGAGTGCATTAGAGAATGCGATCGACAGTAAAGTTAGTGTAAGTGTAGAGCCATCAAGCATTGAAATCAGTGGCCTGACAGATGATGCTAAAAATGCATTAGGAGATGCTCCAAGTGCAGATAAGCTTACGCTTGGTGAACTGAAAGTCAGTCTTGGAGATATCGAGACTCTTTTGAAAGATATGAAGACACAGGCAGCTATCTTAGAGAATTTTGCAGCAAATACCGGTTCTTTATCTGATGCAGCAGGTGAGATTCCAGCATTAATCAAAGGTGTTAGTGACTTAAACAGTGGAGCGAAGGATCTTACAGCAAATAATAAAAAGCTTACAAGCGGTATGAAAGATCTCACTTCCGGTCTTAGCAGCCTTTCCGATGGTCTTGATACAATGACAAAAGGAGCAGCTACTTTAACAGGTAATAATAACAGTCTTACGACCGGAGCAGATTCTGTAGATAAAGGAACAGGTAAACTTGTAGAAGGAAGTAAAAAGTTAGTAACAGGTGTTAAAGCATATGCACAGGGTGTGAATGCCGCAGCAATCGGCGTACAGAGTCTTTCCACCGGAATGAATAAGTTAGATTCCGCAGGTGGTCAGCTTACTTCCGGTATTGATAAGCTTGCAACAGGAAGTGATACTCTTACAGAGGGATTAAAAACATTTAATAATGACGGAATCAGTAAACTTTCTGATCTTGCAGGAGATGATCTTGACAGTGTGATCAATCATTTTAAGGCAGTGAAAAAGGCAGATAAGAGATATCAGTCCTTCGGTGGAATTAAAAAAGGCGCAGAAGGCAGTGTGAAGTTTGTTATTGAAACAGATGCGATCGAAACGGAAGATGAGTAGGAAAATCGCATAAAAACGAGAGATAACAGGTATAATTTAAAGAAATCCCTTGATAAATAGAGAAAAACCTGTTATACTACGAATAGTATACTGTAGATGATAAGAGTGGGTGGCTGCCCACTCTTATTGTATGTCTGGGAAAGAGGTGAGAATCAACATGAAAAGAACAGAGATTGTTGCAAAGACGGAAGAACTTGTAACTCCAATTATTGAAGAGAATCATTTTGAGCTTGTAGATGTGGAGTATGTAAGAGAAGGTGCGAACTGGTATCTGCGCATATATGCAGATAAAGAAGGCGGTATCAACATTGATGACTGTGTTTTGATCAGCAGGGCTCTTGAAGAGAAACTGGATGCAGAAGATTTTATCTCTGATGCATATATTTTAGAAGTAAGTTCTCCGGGTCTTGGAAGACCATTAAAAAAGGAGAAAGATTTCAAGAGAAGTATTGGAAAGGCAGTAGAGTGCAAGCTTTATAAAGCCATTGACAAACAAAAAGAATTTGAAGGAGTCTTAAAAGACTTTACAGAAGATACCGTTACGATTGAAATTGACGAAAAAGATCTGGTATTAGACCGTAAGGATATTGCCATGATCCGTCTTGCGATTGAGTTTTAAAGAGATATAGATAAACAGGAGGATACGAGAAAATGAGTGAATTAATTGATGCTTTAAATCAATTACAAAAAGAGAAACATATTGAAAAAGAAGTAATCATGCAGGCGATTGAAGATTCTTTAGTTGCAGCATGTAATCGTGACTTTGGTAAGAACGCTGTTGTAAAGGTAAATATGGACAGAGAAACAGGAGATATCTCTGTATATGTAGAAAAGACTGTAGTAGAAGAAGTAGAAGATCCTGCAACAGAGATCAGTTTAGCAGATGCAAAGATGATTCGCTTCCACTATGAACTTGGGGATGTAGTAAATATCGAAGTTACTCCAAAGAACTTTGGAAGAATCGCAGCACAGCATGCAAGAAGTGTTATTGTGCAGAAGATTAAAGAAGAAGAAAGAAGAGTTGTATTTGAACATTTTGCACATAAAGAAAAAGATATCGTAACAGGTGTAGTACAGCGCTGTAATGGAAAGAATATCAGTGTAAGTCTTGATGATAAGACCGATGCTGTTCTCACAGAAAAAGAGCAGGTAAAAGGCGAGGTATTTAAACCAACAGACCGTATTAAACTTTACATCGTAGAAGTAAAAGATACAAACAAGGGACCAAAGATTTTAGTTTCCAGAACACATCCAGAACTTGTAAAGAGACTTTTTGAAAAAGAAGTTGCAGAAGTTTATGATGGAACAGTGGAAATTAAGAGTATTGCTCGTGAGGCAGGTTCCCGTACAAAGATTGCAGTTGCATCCAATGACCCTAACGTAGATCCTGTAGGAGCATGTGTAGGTATCAACGGAGCCCGCGTTAATGCAATCGTAAGTGATCTTCGCGGAGAAAAGATTGATATTATTGAATGGAACGATGATCCGGCAGTATTAATTGAGAATGCATTAAGCCCATCAAATGTTATTTCCGTAGAGGTAGATGAGGAAGAAAAGAGCGCACGTGTTGTTGTTCCAGATTACCAGCTTTCTCTTGCAATCGGTAAAGAAGGACAGAATGCACGTCTTGCAGCAAAACTGACCGGATATAAGATTGATATTAAGAGTGAGAGCCAGGCAGCAGAACTTTCTGAAAAGTTAGACTTTGGTGATGATTTTGGTGATTTTGATGAGATGGAAGATTTCGATCTTGAAGCACCTGCAGAAGAAACAGAAGAAGTATCTGAGCTGACAGAAGCAGCAGAAAGCAGTTCTGAAGAAGAGGAATCTTTCGAGGAAGAAATCCCAGAAGAACCAGAACAGTAAGAACGGAATCTGGTGAACAGCTATGGGAAAGAAAATACCACTTAGACAGTGTGTAGGCTGTCGTGAGATGAAGACAAAAAAGGAAATGATCCGGGTGATTAAAACGCCGGAGAATGAAGTTGTCCTTGATGTGAAAGGAAAGCAGAATGGCAGAGGTGCTTATCTTTGCTTTTGTGCGGAATGTCTTCAGAAAGCAAGACGTTCAAAAGGACTGGAACGTTCTTTAAAGATTTCCATTCCTGATGAGATATATGACCGATTAGAAGAGGAGTTGAAGGAACTTGACACAAAACAGTAAGGTATTATCCATGCTTGGACTTGCAGCAAAGGCTGGTAAAGTTGCCAGTGGAGAATTTTCTACTGAAAAAGAAGTGAAATCTGGCAATGCCTGTCTGGTAATTGTAGCAGAAGACGCTTCTGACAATACGAAAAAAATGTTCCGAAACATGTGTAAGTATTATGAAGTGCCTATGGAGATATTTGCGACAAAGGAAGAACTAGGGCATTGGATAGGTAAAGCGTACAGGGCTTCCATCTGTATCTTGGATGAAGGTTTTGCAAAATCAATCGTTAAGAAAATAAATCTGAATATGGAGGGATAGTGTATGCCAAAAATGAGAGTACATGAAGTAGCAAAGTTATTAGATAAAAGCAGCAAGGAAATTATTACAAAGTTAAAAGAGCAGGGAGTTGAAGTACAGAGTCATATGAGTACGGTATCAGATGAAAATGTAGAAAAATTAAAAGCAGAATTCCAGAAAAAAGAATCTGGCAATAATAGAGGTAATAACGATAACCGCGGCAACCGTAACGATAACAGAGGAAATCGTAACGACAATCGTGGAGATAACAGAAACAATAACCGCAATAACGATAATCGCGATAATCGCGGAAACCGCAATGATAATCGCGGGGATAACAGAAACAATAACCGTAATAACGATAACCGCGGCAACCGTAACGATAATAGAGGAAATCGTAACGATAATCGTGGAGATAACAGAAATAATAATCGTAATAACGATAATCGTGGCGGCCGTAATGATAATCGCGGGGACAACAGAAACAATAACCGCGGCGGTAATGACAGAAGAAACAAATCTTCTATGGGAGATACTCCGATTAACGCAAAGGAAACAAGAAACGGTAAAGAAAACCGTCATGATATTAATCGTGAGCACAGCCGCGACAATAAAGAGAATAACAGAAATGAAAATCGTGGTGGAAAGAATAACCGCCGCAATAATCGCAACAATGATTTTGGCGGACAGAGAAAGCAGAAGAACAATAAGAAACAGCAGCAGGCTCCTGTACAGCCACCAAAACAGGAAGAGCCAAAGGAAGATGTAATCCGTAATATTACTCTGCCAGATCCAGTATCTTTAAAAGAGTTAGCAGATGCCTGTAAGATTCAGCCATCAGTTATCATTAAAAAGCTTTTCATGGCTGGACAGATGGTTACGATCAATACAGAGTTTTCTTTTGATGATGCAGCAGAGATCGCTTTAGAATACAACTGTATTGCAGAAGAAGAAGTAAAAGTTGATGTAATCGAAGAACTCTTAAAAGAGGAAGAAGAGGATGAGAGAAACTTAACAAGCAGACCACCGGTTGTCTGTGTTATGGGTCACGTTGACCATGGTAAAACTTCTCTTCTTGATGCAATTCGTTCTACACATGTTACAGCAGGCGAAGCAGGTGGAATCACACAGCATATCGGTGCGTATGTAGTAGAGATTAATGGAGAAAAGATTACATTCTTAGATACTCCTGGTCATGAAGCATTTACTTCTATGCGTCTTCGTGGAGCGCAGGCAACAGATATTGCTGTTTTAGTTGTTGCTGCAGATGATGGTGTTATGCCACAGACAATCGAGGCAATCAACCATGCAAAGGCTGCCGAAGTAGAAGTTATCGTTGCTGTTAATAAGATTGACAAAGAGGGCGCAAATGTTGATCGTGTAAAACAGGAACTTACAGAGTATGGTCTTATTGCAGAAGACTGGGGTGGAAGTACAGTATTTGTACCGGTTTCTGCTAAGACAGGTGAAGGAATTAATGAACTTTTAGAGATGATTTCTCTTACTGCCGAAGTATTAGAGCTTAAGGCAAATGCAAAGAGAAGAGCAAGAGGTCTTGTTATCGAGGCGAAGCTTGATAAAGGTCGTGGTCCGGTAGCAACAATCCTTATTCAGAAAGGTACTCTTCATGTAGGAGACAGTATCAATGTAGGCCACGCATTTGGTCGTGTTCGTGCAATGATGGATGATAAAGGTAATCGTGTAAAGGCAGCAGGTCCATCTACACCAGTAGAGATTCTTGGTCTTAACGATGTACCATTCTCCGGTGAAGTTCTCATGGCTCATGGAAATGAAAAAGAGGCAAGAGCAACAGCAGATGCATTTATTGCTTATGGAAGAGAAAAAATGCTTGAAGAGACAAAGAATAAGTTATCTCTTGATGACCTGTTCGATCAGATTCAGGCAGGTAATGTAAAAGAATTAAATCTCGTTGTAAAAGCCGATGTACAGGGCTCTGTAGAAGCAGTAAAACAGAGTCTCATGAAGCTTTCTAACGAAGAAGTTATGATCAAGGTTGTTCATGGTGGTGTAGGTGCCATTAATGAATCTGACGTAATCTTAGCTTCCGCATCGAATGCGATCATCATCGGATTTAATGTACGTCCGGATGCGATGGCAAAGGCTGCCGCAGAAAGAGAAAAGGTTGATATGAGATTATATCGTGTCATCTATAATGCGATTGAAGATATTGAAGCAGCGATCAAGGGTATGTTAGATCCTGTTTACAGAGAAAAAGTAATCGGTCACGTAGAAGTACGTCAGATTTATAAAGCTTCTGGAGTTGGAACAATCGCTGGATGTTACGTACTTGACGGTTCTATCACAAAAGATGCACAATCACGTATCGTTCGTGACGGTATCGTTATTTATGAAGGAGAACTGGCATCTCTGAAGCGTTTCAAAGATGACGTAAAAGAAGTAAAATCAGGTTTCGAATGTGGTATCGTTTTCGAAAAATATAATGATATTAAAGAGGGCGATCAGATCGAAGCTTTCGTAATGGAAGAAATTCCTAGATAACAGGAGGTGCTGTTATATGAGAAAAAACAGTGTAAAAAATACCCGAATTAATTCTGAGGTATTAAAAGAATTAAGCCGGATTATTTCCAGAGAAATCAAGGATCCTAGAATTGCTCCTATGACTTCTGTTGTATCCGTAGAGGTGGCTCCGGATTTAAAGACCTGTAAAGCTTATATCAGTGTACTTGGTGATAAAGAAGCACAGGAATCTACTTTAGAGGGTCTTAGAAGTGCGCATGGTTATATCCGTCGTGAATTAGCCCGCAGTATTAACTTAAGAAACACACCGGATGTTCGTTTTATTCTTGATCAGTCGATAGAATATGGCGTAAATATGTCAAAGAAGATTGATGAGATCAATGCAGCAATGCATGCAAAAGAAAAGGAGGCATCCGAAGAATGAGTACAGACAAGAGAGAAAATATGACATTTGCCGAAAGAAAAAAAGAGTTTGAACTTCAGATTCAGAATGCAGAGACAATTGCCATATCCGGTCATATGAATCCGGACGGGGACTGTATCGGTTCCTGTCTTGGACTCTATACCTATATTGTGGAACAGTATCCAGAGAAACAGGTAACACTATTATTAGAACCGGTACAGGAAAAGTTTTCTTTTTTGAAATATGCGGATCAGATTACTCAAAAAAAAGAAAGTACGGAACCGTATGACCTGTTTTTTTCTCTTGATTGTTCCGACACAGAACGTCTTCATGAATTTAAAAAATATTTTGAAGAAGCAAAATACAAGATTTGTGTAGATCATCATTTTACCAATCAGGGATTTGGTGATCTGCAATTTATCGTACCGGATGCTTCTTCTACTTGTGAAGTATTATTTTCTATGTTTAACTGGGAAAAGATTTCCCTTGCCTGTGCACAGGATTTATACATGGGCATTGTTCATGATACAGGTGTATTCAAACATACCAATACAACAAGAAAGACGATGGAGACAGCAGGTGCTTTACTTGAAAAAGGAATCCATTCAGAAGATATCATTGACCGAACATTTTACAAAAAATCTTATGTGCAGAATCAGATACTTGGAAGAGCACTTATGGAAAGTATTGTACTCTTACATGGAAAAGTAATCTTTTCGATTATCCGTAAAAGAGATTTTGATTTTTACGGAATTAACAGCAGTGATCTTGATGGTATCATTGATCAGCTTCGTGTAACAGAGGGCATTGAATGTGCCATCCTTCTTTATGAGAAAGAAGATGGTAATTTCAAAGTAAGTATGCGTTCTAACGATGCGGTAGATGTCAGCGCGATCGCTCAGATTTTTGGTGGTGGTGGTCATATCAAAGCTGCCGGTTGTACTGTGCATGGACAGCCAAGAGATATCGTTATGAATATCACACATATGGTAGAGCATCAGTTAAATGAATCAGGAGAAAAGCAGGAATCAATTTATGATAAGCGGAATTCTTAATATAAAAAAAGAAGCAGGATTTACTTCCCATGATGTAGTAGCAAAGTTGCGCGGAATTGTACATCAGAAGAAAATCGGACACACAGGGACGCTTGATCCAGATGCAACCGGAGTACTTCCGGTGTGTCTTGGAAAGGCAACCAAGCTTTGTGATATTATTGGAGACTGGGATAAAACTTATGAGGCAGTTCTTCTCCTTGGAAAAGAAACAGACACCGAAGATACCAGTGGCAAGATTCTTGAGAAAAAGGAAGTGACAGTCACAGAAGAAGAAATACAAAACATTATTCTTTCTTTTCAGGGTACGTATGACCAGATTCCACCCATGTATTCAGCTAAAAAGGTAAATGGAAAGAAGCTTTATGAGCTGGCACGACAGGGAATCGTTATTGAAAGAAAACCTTGTCCGGTTACACTTTCTTCTATTCACATTAAAAAGATAGAACTCCCCTATGTTACTTTTGAAGTAACTTGTTCAAAAGGAACGTATATCCGAAGCCTTTGCCGTGATATCGGGGTAAAAGCAGGATGTGGAGGATGCATGGCAGGTCTTATCCGTACCAGAGTTTCTTCATTTAGAATTGAGGAAGGATTTACGCTCTCAGAAGTAGAAGAAATGAGGGACAGAGATACACTGTCAGAACATATCATACCAGTTGACAAAGTTTTTTTACATCTGCCAGCTGTTTTTGTAAAAGAGAAGGGAGAAAAACTTCTTTATAACGGGAATCCAATTGCTGTAGATTTATCCAAAAAAGAACCATCAGCAGAAAGACAGAACGCAAATGAAAAGCAGGAGTACATATACACAGTCGGTGACAGAGTACGTGTATATGACAGTCACCATAATTTTATAGGGATTTATCAGCTTCAGGAAAACCAGGTATTAAAGCCTTATAAATTGTTCCTGTAAATACTCACAAAATCCATACCGCAAAAGACTAGCGGTTTCGGAGGGAAAAATGGAATATATAACAAGCTCAGACTTTCATTTTAAAAACACCGCAGTTGCACTTGGAAAGTTTGAAGGAATTCACCGAGGACATCAGCTTTTAATGGACGAAGTAAAAAAACAGGAGCTTCATGGACTTCAAAGCGTTGTATTTACTTTTGACCGTCCAACCAGACTAACCCTTACCGGTGATACAAAATATAAACAGATCTATACAAAAGAAGAGAGAAAAACAATTCTTGAAAAAAGAGGAATCAATATATTGATTGAGCATCCTTTTACAAAAGAATTTGCTGCACTTACTCCGGAGAGATTTATCCGGGAAGTTCTTGTAGAAAAAGTAGGGGCAAAGGTCATTGTTGTCGGAACAGATTTTCATTTTGGAAAGAACCGGTCCGGCAGTATTTTAGATTTAGAAAACCTAGAAGAAGAATGTGGATATCATCTTATCGTTGTTGAAAAACTGCAGTTAGACGGAAAAGATATCAGCAGCACAAGAATTCGTGCATCTCTTGAAAAAGGAGACATGGAAGAAGCCAGTGCACTTTTAGGCAGAAACTATAGTGTTTCCGGAGAGATTATTCATGGAAATGCGCTAGGACGCACGATACAGGTTCCAACAATAAATCAGAAAGTGCCATCCTTTAAATTACTGCCGCCAAATGGCGTATATGTTTCAAAAATTCACTGGAATGATGAAGTATATTATGGCATTACCAATATCGGAACCAAGCCGACCGTAAACGACACCAATGAAAAAACAGTCGAAACCAATATATTTGATTTTGATAAGGATGTTTACGGAGAAAAGATGGTTGTAGAACTCTTACATTATCACAGAAAAGAAAGCCGTTTTTCTTCCGTAGAAGCATTGCAGACACAGCTTTTTAAAGATATTGAATTTGGAAAGCAATTTGTTGCAAAGATTAGGTAAGATACTAGGGAAGCAGAGTTTGACGGAGTTATGACAAGCATTGAGAAAATGTAGAATCATATAAAGCTACTGGAAAACAATAAGAATTTACCCATGTCTTTTAGAATAACTTAAATTTGATTCTCCCAAAAGAAGAGACAGCAGCAGAAACTACAGAAGAAACGAAAGAATAAAGTAATCTTTCCAGAATCATATAATTTCAATAATGATGATTCTGGAAGATTATAAATATATTAGATTGTATTTTTCGATTTTATTTCATCTAAGTAACTATACAGAGTGTATTTGGATATTCCTAAGAACTGGCAGACCTTTGGCCCGGATTTGGTAATCAGGAAAGCACCAGCTTCATTTAAAAGGCGGACAACCTGCACCTTATCTTCCTTAGTCATTAAGGTAACTGGCTTACCGATATGCCGTACACTCTGCGAAATTAATTCGTCTAATAAATCGCCGATATTTACAGCAATAGGTTCTTTGGTAGTATCTTCTTCAATAGTACCAGTGAAGGAAGATAGCTCTTTTTCCATAGCAAGCATTAAGGAAATGTCATAATTGATTCCGAAAATTCCAATGATTTTATCAGAATCATCACGAATAAAAATTGTACTTGATTTCAAGATTTTTCCATTTTTTGTTTTTGTGAGATAGGCGAGCTTATCTTCCTGTTTTAAGTTTTGCTTACTATTATGAAGAGACTCCAGAACAATCTGAGAAGGCCCGTCACCAATTCTTCTTCCAGTTACGTGTCCATTCTCAATGGCGATGATGGAGTGTTCTATGTCTTTTCCCTGCAGGTCATGTACAACAACTTCACAGTTAGAGCCGAACTGTACAGCCAGACCATGAGCAAGTCTTGTGTAGAATTCAATAAGAGATTTTTTCATAATCAATAAAACCTTTCTAAATGGAATATTTTATAACTATTTAAGTCTGTTATCATAGGATAAAGCAGACAAAATCAAAAGAATTTAAATAGTATATTTCATTATATCAGTTAAAAAAAATAAATTCAATTTCTAATCTAAAAAAAATTTAGTAGGACAGCTAAATGTTATTAATAGGAAACGGAAGAGTAATTACACGCGACCAGGAATAACGATTTCTTACGATATTACAGGAAACCGGACATATATCGAAAAAAATCCAGATTCCGTACTTCTTAAAAACTTAAAAGAAGCAATAGAAGCAGAGACAAAACAAAAAGCTGTGGTCAAAGCCTTTACCGGCTACACAGATACTGCAGTCATCGCAGGAAAGCTGCATAATACAGAATGTATGTCCTACGGTCCAGGAAGCCTGCAATATGCACATAAACCAGATGAATTTGTAGAAATTCGGGATATAATAAGGTGTGAAAAAGTGATAAATCATCTGGTAATGTCCCTGTGTGGGGAGAGAGAAACAAACATATACAAAATGTTTTTGTGGAAATTGTCTGAAAATTAGTGTATAATGTAACCAAATGCAAAACCGCCGAGACATTCTTTAATTATAATAAGAGCAGGCGTAAGCATTTTCTGAAAAGAACGACAAAAGGGGTGGTGTCATGAACACAATAATCACAATAGGAAGACAGTACGGAAGTGGCGGAAAAGAAATCGGAACGAAGCTCGCCCAATATTACAACATACCATTTTATGATAAAGAACTTTTAAAAGTAGCAGCGAAAGAAAGCGGTATCTGCGAAGAGATGTTTGAAAACTTTGATGAAAAGCCTACAACAAGTTTTCTCTATTCTCTTGTAATGGATCCATATGCATTAGGTTATAATGCAACATCCTTTGATATGCCTCTGAATCAGAAGGTATTCCTTGCCTCCTTTGATGCAATCAAAAAGGTAGCAGACGAAGGTCCATGTATTATCGTAGGCCGCTGTGCAGATTACGCCTTAAAAGATTATGACAATAAGCTGAATGTTTTCGTTCATGCGCCAATGTCCTTTAAGAAGTCCCGTATTCAGGAACAGTACGAGATTCCAGAAGCGAAAGTGAAAGATGTAGCCATCAAGACAGATAAGCAGAGAGCAAGCTATTATAATTACTACACTTCTAAAAAGTGGGGGGATTTAAAGAGTTATGATCTTTGCATTGATAGCAGTATCTTAGGCATTGATGGAACAGTAGAACTGATTAAACAGGCAGTAGCATTAAAAGAAAAGTAAAAAATAAAAGAGAACAGAAACCCGAAAGACTAAGCAGAAGCATTTGTCTTTCGGGTTTCTTTAACTTTATCTTGTCTATAGCAACTTAGAATTCTATTCTTCTTCCTGGTATTCTTTATTCACCTTATTATAAGAAATAAAATATGGTGCGAAGTTCTTCTCCTCATCTTCTTTTTTTGCCGGTTCACACTTGCGGATAAAGTTCGTTCGTGTCTTAGGTTCTGCTGCTGGTGCTAAAATTCCATGCGCTTTTCCGGCATCAATAGACTTTAACAGCCAGGCCATATTGCGGCCTAAGGTACGCATAACCATAAGACCTTCTAAGTCCTGTTCGACCTCTTCCGGTGAGTTTCCATGTACCATGTTCCAGTAAGCGGAAGGGACGAGAGGCATATTATTCATCATAAAATACTTATTAAGCTGTTCTAAAGCGGCAGTAGAGCCGGCACGACGGCAGCTTACAACAGCGGCGCCGGGCTTGTAAGGGAAACCTCCGGTAGAGTAAAACATACGGTCAAGGAAAGAAGTGATTCCACCGCTTGCTCCGGCATAATGAACAGGAGAACCAACAATAAGACCATCACATTCTTCCATCTTTTTGATAACTACGTTAACAGCATCTTCTCCAAAAATACATTTTCCAAGTTTGTTCTTACGGCACATACCACAGCCCATACAGCCGCGAATCGGATCATGACCGATAAAAAATATTTCTGTTTCGATGCCTTCCTGCTGAAGTGTCTTTTCCACTTCAGAGAGTGCGCGGAAAGTACATCCGTTAGGATGTGGACTTCCATTTAAAAGTAATACCTTCATAAATAATCCCAACCCTTTCTATAAGTTCTATAAGTTCTTTTGTTTCTGGCAATGCTTCGACATCTTTGTAATTCTGCCGGAGACTATATCAGATGGGACTCATCGCTCATCTGATGTATTATCTGTTTTTAAACAGGATGTTGGTGTATAGTTCTCTTTTACATAATCTGGTCCGCAGACCTCATGAACTTTAGTAATAGAAATTGGCGTAATGCCGCAGACACGCAACAGTTCACAACCAACTTGTTTTCCGGCTTCTAAAGCCTTCTGGACAGCGGATACATCTCCGGAAATTCCTGCGGAAAATTCATTCATCATTGTAAGATTATGTGATGGAGAGCCATACCATACGATGTCAACGGGAGCAGCCTTCATTGCCTGATCAACGGCGACAATACCGATTCCGGCAGGAGCGGCACCAATTACGCCGAATGCCTTGCCAAGTGGTGTGCCAAAAATCTCATGGAGAATCTCACCGGCACGTGGAGTGACATGGGATTCCATATGTCCTACTTCATTAATATAAATGCAGGCAGCCCAGTAATCAATCTGCTTTAAGGCAATCTCCACAAGTCTTCTGGCATCGGAAATATTCTCTGCACCAAGGACAAAGAGACATCCCTGTCCACACTGTTTGCCAGCATCAATTGCCATCTCAAAACGAAGCAGCTTCGCATTCACTGCTTTTACAGCATCATCGATCGCAATCGCCTGTGCGACAGTTCCGGTTCGGGAAGATACAATACTGATAGCCTGATATTCGTCCGGAATCTGTAGAAGCGCCTTAATATCTTCATGAATTGTTCCGATAACAAGACCAATGGTGTTTGCTGCAGCAGTGCCGACGAACTGGGCTGCTTCGGACTGCAAAAAATTATTCACGTTCATTGTTATCTCCTCCTAAATCTTTAAATAGTATAGCATGGACTGGGAAAAATGTATATATGATGCCAGAAAATCACCTTGTTTTTGTAAAAATATACAGGTATACTTATGTAATAAGATTTTGAATGCGAAGAATTTTTTTGGTTTTGAAAGAAGTATAACTTTTGAGTGAAAAATATTGTAGTTTTGGAGGGGTAATTGTGATAATGGAAGTAAAGAAGTTCAAAAAAGTACTTGTCGCAAACAGAGGAGAGATAGCGATTCGTGTATTTCGGGCATTGAGTGAGCTTGGAATCGGCTCAGTAGCGGTTTATTCAAAGGAAGATCGGTATGCGTTGTTTCGAACAAAAGCAGATGAGGCATATCCGTTAAATCCAGATAAAGGACCGGTGGATGCATATCTGGATATTCCGACAATTATCCGAATTGCAAAGGAGAAGAAGGTAGATGCCATTCATCCGGGATATGGATTTTTGTCAGAAAGTCCGGAGTTTGCAGAAGCGTGTCGGAAGAATGATATTGTTTTTATCGGGCCGACAGTTGATGCGATGAATATCATGGGAGATAAGATTTCTGCGAAGAAGGCAGCAGAGGAAAGTAAAGTTCCGATTATAGATGGCAGTGATTTTATTATTCATGATGCAGATACCGCAAGTAAGGTTGCAGACGAGATTGGTTATCCAGTCATGTTAAAGGCAAGTAATGGCGGCGGCGGCAGAGGAATGCGTATCGTGAAGAGTCCGGAAGAGATGGAGGAAGCCTTTGAGAAGTCAAGGAATGAGTCAAAACGTGTTTTTGGCGAGTCAAAGCTTTTTATTGAGAAGTATTTGATCCATCCAAAGCATATTGAAGTGCAGATTCTTGGAGATAATTACGGTAATATCGTTCATCTTTATGATAGAGACTGTTCTTTACAAAGAAGGAATCAGAAGGTAATTGAATTTGCCCCGGCATGGTCAATTTCTGATGAGACAAGAAAGAAGATTTTAGATTCTGCAAAAAGACTGGCAAGAAGAGTTGGTTATACGAATGTAGGAACGATGGAATTCCTTGTAGATGAGGAGGAAAGACCTTATTTTATTGAAATGAATCCACGAATCCAGGTGGAACATACGGTGACAGAGATGGTAACAGGGATCGATATTGTTATTTCGCAGATTCTTGTTGCGGAGGGCTATCCGTTAAATTCTCCGACGATTCATATTTATTCGCAAAATGAAGTGAAGTGTAACGGTTATGCTTTACAGGCAAGAGTGACGACAGAAGATCCTGCGAATCATTTCCTTCCGGATACAGGAAAGATTGATCTGTATCGTTCTGGTTCTGGTGGGGGGATCCGTCTTGATGGCGGTACTGCTTATACAGGTGCGATCATTACACCGCATTATGACAGTTTACTTGTAAAAGTTGTTTCTCATGACAGGACGTTTGAGAATGCGATTCATAAATCAGTACGTGCATTAAAAGAACTTCGTATTCATGGAGTAAAGACGAACATTACATTTCTGATTAATGTATTGAATCATGAGACATTTCATCAGGGAAAGTGTTTTACTACATTTATAGAAGAAACACCGGAATTATTTGAATTACATTATAAATTAGACCGTACAACAAAGATATTAGAGTTCCTTGCAAACAAGATGGTTAATGTTAATCCGGGACCAAAGCCATTTTTAGAAGATCGAAAAGTGCCGGTTGTAGATACAGAGAGAAAGCTATATGGGACAAGAGATGAATTTTTGCGATTAGGAGCGGAAGAATTTACCCAGAAAGTTTATCGGAGTCAGAAGCTGTATGTGACGGATACGACGATGCGTGACGGACAGCAGTCGTTACTTGCGACAAGAATGCGGACAAAAGAAGTGGCAGGTGCGGCAAGAGCGACAAACCTGTATTTAAAGGATGCGTATTCAATTGAAGCCTGGGGAGGGGCAACATATGATACGGAGTATCGTTTTTTAAAAGAATCTCCATGGAAACGATTGGATATTTTAAGAGAGCGTATGCCAAATGTTATGATACAGATGCTGCTTCGTGCTTCAAACGTAGTTGGATACAGTACCTATCCGGATAATGTTATTAAGAAGTTTATTAAGGTATCCAGTGACCATGGTGTAGATATTTACCGTATTTTTGACAGTATGAACTGGATGGAAAATATGAAGCTTCCGGTAGAAGAAGCTTTAAAGACAGGAAAGATTGTTGAGGGAGCCATCTGCTACACCGGAGATATTTTAAATCCAAAGGAACTGAAATATACGATAGATTATTATTGTAAAAAGGCAAGGCAGTTAGAAAAGATGGGATGCCATGTGATCGCATTAAAGGATATGTCTTCTTTATTAAAGCCATATGCAGCGAAGAAGCTGATCGAAGCTTTAAAGGAAGAAGTACGTGTTCCGATTCATCTTCATACACATGATACGACAGGGAATGGAATTGCAACATACCTGATGGCAGCAGAAGCAGGGGTAGATATCGTAGACTGTGCGATTGGTTCGATGAGTTCCCTTACCAGCCAGCCATCAATGAATGCATTAGTGGAAGCACTGCGGGGAACAAAGCGTGATACAGGAATTGACCCGGACGGATTACTTGTTTTAAATGATTATTACGAACATGAACGTAAGATTTATAAGCCATTTGAGAGTGATATGGATTCTCCAAATCCGGAGATTTATAAATACGAGATTCCGGGTGGACAGTATTCTAATTTTGCTGCACAGGTAAAAGAAATGGGCGCCGGCAGTGATTTTAATGATATTAAACGTCTTTATAAAGAGGCAGATGAAGTTCTTGGAAATATTATTAAAGTAACTCCGACATCAAAAGTTGTCGGTGATATGGCAATTTTTATGTTGAAAAATGATCTGACAAAAGATAATATTTTAGAGAAAGGAAAAGATTTATCTTATCCAGATTCCATCGTACAGTATTTCAAGGGTGCACTTGGGCAGCCGGAAGGAGGATTTCCGGAGGAACTGCAAAAGATTGTATTAAAAGGACAGGAACCGATTACGGTACGTCCGGGAACCTTACTTCCGGATGTGGATTTTGATGCAATCGGAGCGTACCTGCGGGAGAATTACTACATGGAATCCATGGAACAGCCGGAAGTTATGGAGCAGAAAGTATTAAGTTATGCCCTTTATCCAAAGGTATATGAGGACTATTGCGAGCATTTCCAGGCATATAATGATGTATCGAAGTTAGAAAGTCATGTTTACTTCTATGGTCTTCGTCCGGGAGAGGAAACAACGATCCAGATTGAAGAAGGGAATGATACGTTGATTAAGTTTATCGGCAAGTCAGAACCAGATGAAAAAGGATATCGTATTTTACAGTTTGAAGTGAATGGATTTTTACGCGAAGTGAAGATTCTTGATAAGCATTTTGAAGTAAAGGCAGATCGAAAGTTAAAGACTGATCCGAAGAATCCGGGTCATCTTGGGGCGACCTTACCGGGAACAATCTGTGATATCCGGATTAAAGAAGGGGACCGCGTTCAGAAAAATATGCCGCTTATGGTGATTGAAGCCATGAAGATGGAAACAACTGTCATTTCAAAAGTGAATGGTATTGTTGATAAGATTTATGTAAAGGATGGAGAGGAAGTGAATGAGGATACCCTTCTCGCATCGTTTATTATCGATACAGATGAACAGCCGGAAGAAGTGCATCCAGAACTTCCTAAGATGGATCTTGCATCCTTAGATGAGGATGAATTCAAAACAGTCGAAGTGGCTGAAAAAGAAAATAAATGAATTTTGGAGGTGTGGATGGAAAGAGAGCATATTACTCCGCAAGGAGTATCTGTATTTCACGATAAAAATGAAAGTATTCACAGTTTCTGCCTGTGCTTGTATGTGCGGGCAGGATCACTGTTTGAGACAAAGAAAGAGAATGGAATTTCTCATTTTTTTGAACATATCGTATTTAAAAATATTCATTATGCCATGGGAGAGAATCTGTATCAGACCTTAGATCGGTGTGGACTTGATTTTAATGCGTCTACTTATGAAGAATTTATTCAGTTTATTATTACAGGTGCCCCGGCACATTTTGAGGAAGCAGCAGAAATTCTGACAGGAATATTTGCACCGTTTACTCTGCCTGAAGAAGCAATCGATACAGAAAGAAAGCGTATTAAAGCAGAAATTCGTGAAGAAGATGAGGAGAGCAGCCTGAATTACTTTACAAAACAGATTGCGTGGAAAGATACTTCGTTAGAGAGAACGATTACCGGAAAGAAAAAGACACTCAATAAAATAAGAAGAAAGCAGCTTTGTGCTTTTCAAAAAAAGGTATTGGCTGCCAATAATATTTTCTTTTATATCAGTGGAAATTACCCGGAATCTTCTCTATCTGTACTGACAAGGCTGCTACAGCCATATTCTTTTTCTTTTTTAAAAGAAGAACGGGAGAACATCGCGCCGGTGCCAAAGAGATTTGGACAGAGAAAGCCAAAGATCTATGTGAAAAACAGCAAGAAAACCTGTGTCTGTTTTTCTGTAGACATTGATGCATCCCGCTATACGCTGGCAGAGAAAAATCTGTTATTTGATATTTTATTTGAGGGAGAATTCTGTAAAATCCATCAGGAACTTTCAGAGAAAAAAGGCTATGTATATAGTTATGACCCATGTTTTCAGCATTATAATAACATTGGGCAGATGACTCTTGTTTATGAAGTATTACCGAAACATCTTTATGATTCTGTAGAAACAGTTATAGAAGTATTAAAGTCTATGAAAGAAGGAATTACAGATGAACTTTCTTATGTTCTGCCTCACTATATAGATAATGCAGGCTTTTTATTGGATGATACGGAAGAATTTAACTGGGTCAGAGCTTATGAAGGACATATTCTTGACGTATACTATAAAGATATAGAGGAACGAACAGAGTCTTACCGAAGTGTCACAACGGAGCGTATGACACAGATCTGCCGGGAAGTATTCAGACAAAGTAATATTTTACTGACAATAAAAGGAAAGAAGAAAAAGGTAGATAAGGAGCGTCTTTCCAAGATTCTTTGTACGTTAGATTGACCCGGAACGTTTCTTGGGATATAATAAAGTCGTTTATGGAGGTGTAATGTTATGAGAGAGAATTCATGGCTTAGTTATACGGATGAGGATGATAAGAATGTAGAAGTTCTCGCCGGAGAGTATAAAGAATTTTTAAGCAAATGTAAAACAGAACGGGAATGTACAGAGTATTTTACTAAAGAAGCGGAAGCTTGCGGTTATCAGGATCTTAATAAACTGATCGCACAGGGAACCCGTTTAAAAGCAGGAGATAAGGTATATGGTGTTGGCATGGGTAAGACGATCGCTCTTTTCCAGATTGGAAAGCAGCCGCTTACCGAGGGAATGAACATCCTTTGTGCGCACATCGATTCTCCACGTCTTGATTTAAAACAGAATCCGTTATATGAGGATACAGAATTATCTTTTATGGATACACATTATTATGGCGGTATTAAGAAGTACCAGTGGGTTGCACTTCCTCTTGCACTTCATGGCGTAGTGGCAAAGAAAGATGGAACAGTAATTTCTGTCAATGTAGGAGAAGACCCGGCAGATCCTGTTGTTTACGTGACAGATCTTTTGATTCATCTTGCAGGAAAGCAGATGGAGAAGAAGGGATCGGTCGTTGTTGAAGGTGAGAATCTGGATATTCTCGTAGGAAGCCGTCCTCTTGCCGGAGAAGAAAAAGATGCAGTAAAGGTAAATATTTTACGCATTTTAAAAGAAAAATATCAGATAGAAGAAGAAGATTTTCTTTCTGCAGAAATCGAAGTAGTACCGGCAGGTCCTGCAAGAGACTGTGGACTTGATCGCAGTATGATCGCAGGATATGGCCATGATGACAGAGTATGTGCATTTCCATCTTTTGCGGCAATGATGGAGACGGGACATGTTGACAGAACTTCCTGCTGTCTTTTGGTAGATAAAGAGGAAATCGGAAGTGTGGGAGCAACGGGTATGCAGTCGATGTTTTTTGAGAATACCGTTGCAGAGATTCTTGCATTGATGGGACAGGATTCCAATCTGGCAGTAAGAAGAACACTGGCTCGTTCAAGGATGCTTTCTTCAGATGTAAGCGCTGCCTATGACCCAGCTTATGCAGAAGCATTTGAGAAGAAGAACTGTGCTTATTTTGGAAAAGGAATGGTTCTTAATAAATATACCGGAGCAAGAGGTAAGTCTGGTTCTAACGATGCGAATGCAGAATATCTTGCGAGACTTCGCCGTATTTTTGATGAGAATAAAGTCGCTTTTCAGACAGCAGAGCTTGGAAAGGTTGATTATGGCGGAGGTGGAACAATCGCCTACATTGCAGCCCTTTATGGTATGGAGGTTGTAGATAGCGGTGTTGCTGTGTTAAGTATGCATGCGCCTTGGGAGATTATCAGTAAGTCTGATTTATACGAGGCGAAAAAAGGATATCTTGCCTTTTTAAAGAATGCTTAAGTGTAAAAATAATCTTGAACTGGAGAAACATATGAATTGTCAGAATGCACAGTCCATGGTACTGAATTTCATTAATAATAAGTTAGATAAAGAAGAAACCAAAGAATTCATTGAGCATATCCGTAGTTGTAAAGACTGCTGGGAAGAACTGGAAATCTATTATGTTATGCTGATCGGTTTAAAACAGCTTGATGAAGGAGAAGAACTGGCCGCTGATTTTAAAGAAAAGCTTCAGAATGAAGTGGACAGCCGTTATCTGGAAATAGAAAAGAATTCTAAGCGGAAGTATGCGGCAAAGATCGTAATCGTTCTTACGATAGCGGCAATGCTTATCTGGATGTTTGTGTATCTGGTTTTTGCGATGTTTCTTTAAATTGTAAAGTCTGGCAGAGTAGAGGATGGAAGTGTTAAGTAAAGCATGACGATCCTTCAATATGCCAGCTAACCTGCACTGAAGAAAGAAAATATCTGAATTCAGTCGCAGGTTTTTGTGTTATAGGAGGAAATATGTCAGATAAAATTATGCTGTTAGACGGACATAGCCTGTTGAACCGGGCTTTTTACGGTCTGCCGGATCTGACGAATGCCGAAGGAAAGCATACGAATGCAGTACTTGGTTTTCTAAATATTATGCTTCGTTATGTAGAAGAGGAGAAGCCGACGCATCTTCTAGTGGCATTTGACCGGAAAGAACCGACCTTCCGTCATATAAAATATAAAGAATATAAAGGTACGAGAAAGCCGATGCCGGCAGAGTTACACGAACAGGTTCCGTTAATGAAGGAAGTCTTAAAGACGATGGAAATCCCAATTATCACACAGGCGGGAATTGAGGCTGACGATATTTTGGGAACGATCGGAAAAGAAGCGGAAGAAGCCGGTTTTGATGTGGCAATCGTATCGGGAGACCGGGATTTATTGCAACTTGCAACAAAAAAAGTGAAAGTAAAGATTCCAAAAACAAAGGCATCCGGAACAGTGACGGAAGATTATTATGAGGATGATGTCCGCGAACTTTACGGCGTGAGCCCAACAGAATTCATTGATATGAAAGGGCTTATGGGAGATACTTCTGATAATATTCCTGGAGTCCCTGGAATCGGGGAGAAAACGGCGGCAAAGATTATTAAGGAATATCATTCTATTGAGAATGCGCATGACCATATCGAAGAGATCAAGCCTGCACGTGCTAAAAATAATTTGCAGGAATACTATGAACAGGCAATAATGAGCAAAGATCTTGCGACAATTAAAAAAGACTGCGATCTTTCTTATGATTTTAAGGATGCAAAGATTGGAACACTTTTTACAAAGGAAGCATACCAGTTATTTAAAGAGCTTGAGCTAAAAAGTCTGTTTAAGTATTTTGACGAGGAAGAAAAAGAAGAAGAAACACTAGAAGTAGTGACAACTTCTGATTTGGGAGAAGTGGAGAATATCTTTTCTTCTATTAAAAAGAGTGGACAGGCAGGACTTGGTGTGATCGGTGTCAGTGGAAATTGTAAAGGAATTTCTCTTACCTGGAAAGAGGGTAGTGTACTGGCATTAATCGGTGGATTTGTCACAGAAGATTATTTGAAAGAAAAGATAGTAGAACTTTTAAAAGAGGGCACAGAACTTATTGTCCTTGATTATAAAGCATTGCTTCATTTCGTAGAGGAAGTCAGAGGGTATGAAAGCCAGATTCAGGATGTCGGGATTCAGGCATATCTTTTAAATCCGCTGCAGTCTGCTTATGATTATGAAGATATTGCAAGAGATTACCTTAGACAGATGCTTCCATCAAGAAAAGAAATCTGTGGAAAGAAAGCAATAGAAGAAGTATTTGAAGCGGAAGAAGAAAAGACAGTACAGATGGCTGCCTATCTTTCTTATGTTCCGTTTCATGCTTACCCACTTATTCTTGAAAAGTTAAAAGAGCAGGAGATGGAAGAACTGTATCTTACCATCGAGCGTCCGACGGTTGCTACACTTTATGACATGGAAAAGTATGGAATTACAGTTGAGAAAGATGCTTTAAAGGAGTATGGAGATCAGCTTATTGGCAGAATTGAAGAGTTAGAACAAAATATTTACGAAAAAGCAGGTAAGACTTTTAATATCAATTCTCCAAAACAGCTTGGTGTGATTTTATTTGAAGATTTAAAAATGCCTTTTGCGAAAAAGACAAAAACGGGTTATTCAACAAATGCAGATATTTTAGAAAAGCTTGCACCGGATTATCCAATCGTATCAGAGATTTTAGAGTATCGTCAGCTTACAAAGTTAAAGTCAACGTATGCAGACGGACTTGCCGCATTCATTCAGGAAGATGGAAAGATTCACAGTATTTTTCATCAGAAAGTAACCGCAACCGGAAGATTATCAAGTTCTGATCCAAACCTGCAGAATATTCCGATTCGTATGCCGCTTGGAAGGGCAATCCGCAAAGTATTTGTCCCAGATCCCGGTTATGTATTTGTCAGTGCGGATTATTCACAGATCGAGCTTCGTGTGCTTGCACATATGGCAGGAGATGAACACCTGATCGATGCGTACCGACATGGAGAAGACATTCACCGTATGACTGCATCTCAGGTATTTGGCGTACCATTTGAAGAAGTCACTCCGCTGCTTAGAAGAAGTGCGAAGGCAGTAAACTTTGGTATTGTTTACGGTATCAGTGCATTTGGACTTAGTCAAGACTTAAAGATTTCCCGGAAAGAAGCAAGTGATTATATTAATAAATATTTTGCAACGTATCCGGGAATTAAAACGTATCTTGACGGTAATGTGGCTTTTGCGAAAAAAGAAGGTTATGTAAAGACTTTATACGGACGAATCCGTCCGATTCCAGAGCTTTCTTCTAGTAACTTTATGCAACGAAGTTTTGGAGAGAGAGTGGCAATGAACTCTTCTATTCAGGGAACAGCAGCCGACATTATTAAGATTGCGATGGTTCGGGTAAGTAAACGCCTGCAGGAAGAAAACTTAGAATCCCGACTTATTTTACAGATTCACGATGAACTTTTGATTGAAACAAAAGAGAATGAAAGAAAAGAAGTCCGTAAAATACTAGAAGAAGAGATGATGGGAGCGGCACAGCTTAAAGTTCCGCTGTCTATTGATATTGAAGAAGGAAAGACCTGGTATGAAGCAAAATAAAAAGCGAAATGATATAAAAGTTGTTGGCATTACCGGCGGAGTTGGTTCTGGAAAAAGTGTTGTCATGAATATTTTAAAAGAAAAATATGGGGCAGAAATTATCCTTGCTGATTTAGTGGCACATGATCTGATGGAGCCTGGACAAAAAAATTATTTAGATATTGTAGAGGCATTTGGAGAGAAAGTTCTTGCCAAAGATAAAACAATAGACCGTCCGGCATTAGCAAAGCTTGTCTTTGGAGACCAGGAAAAGCTTAGCCGCCTGAATGCCATTACACATCCAAATGTAAAGAAAGAAATCTTTCGGAGAATTCAAAGGATAAAAGAAAAAGGAGAAGCATCTTTCATTGCAGTGGAAGCGGCTCTCCTTTTGGAAGAAGGCTATCAAAATGATTTTGATACGATGTGGTATGTGTATGTTGATGAGGCAACCCGTATCGAAAGGTTAAAAGAAGGTCGTGGATATACCGAAGAAAAATGTCATGAAATTATGGCAAAACAACTTCCGGAAGAAGTATTCCGGAAGGAATGTTCTACAGTGATCGACAATCATTTAGGAATCTCTGAAACGGAAAATCAGATAAAAACGGCGGTAGAGAGCCTGCTTTCTCTTTACTAACTCTTTACTAATAAGATAATTTAGTATATAATGGTTGGTAAATTTGAGCCAAAAGGATGGTAAATAGATGAATTTAGCGAGCATCGCCAGCGGAAGCAGCGGTAATTGTATATATGTAGGTAATGAAAAGTCCCATTTTCTCATTGATGCGGGAATCAGCAGAAAGAGAATTGTGGAGGGACTGTCACAGATGGAAGTAGCACCGGAGACGATACAGGGCATTTTTGTGACACATGAACATATGGACCATATCAGTGGTCTTGGTGTGTTCCTTAGAAAGTATCCGGTTCCTGTATTTGCTACAGCTAGAACAATTGATGAGATTTTAAGTACATCCTCGCTTGGAAAGGTGGATAAGAATCTTTTTGAGAGTATCACACCCGACCAGCCAATTTACATGGATGGAATTAAAATAGAAGCCTCCCGTATCCTTCATGATGCGGCAGATCCGGTCTGTTACACAGTAAGCGATACGGAATCTAAAGTCGGGGTAGCAACTGACTTTGGAACGTATGATGAGTATTTAGTAGAGAAGATGCAGGGATGTGAATCCCTCTTGGTGGAGTCGAATCATGATTTAAATATGCTCATGGTTGGTCCGTATCCGTATCCTCTCAAGAAGCGAATAATGGGGAATAAGGGGCATCTCTCGAACGAGAGAGCCGGACAGTTTTTGTCAAAGGTAATTGGAGAAGAGTGTAAACATATTTTTCTGGGGCATCTTAGTAAAGAGAATAACTATGGTGAACTGGCTTACGAAACAGTAAAGGTAGAGCTTTTATTACATAATATTGATCTTAATAAAGCAGACTTTACACTTCAGGTAGCAAGCAGAACAGCGCCTACCTGTGTTATTTAGCGTTCGTATCAGTATGATTGATTATAATCTATACAGAGGTCAGTACATCAGGGAAAAAGGTTGAATTGTAATTATTAAGAGTAAGAATCGATTGCTTTTACTAATTACTTTAATATTTATACATACATAAGGAGTATTTACTATGGAAGGAAAAAAGCTTAAGAAATCAATTATCACCGTACTCGGAAAAGATTCTGTTGGAATCATTGCAAAGGTTTGTACGTATCTTGCAAACAATAATGTAAACATTCTTGATATTAATCAGACCATTACCGGCGGTTTCTTCAACATGATGATGATTGTTGAGTCAGAAGAAGTAGTTAAGACTTTCCCTGTTATGGCAAGCGAGCTTGAGCAGATTGGTGAGGAGCTTGGTGTTAAGATTCAGGCACAGCACCAGGAAATCTTTGAAATGATGCACCGTATCTAGGAGGCCTGCTATGTTAAACATAAATGAAGTAATTGAAACCAATAAGATGATTCATGAGATGAACCTTGATGTTCGTACGATCACAATGGGTATCAGCCTGTTAGACTGCGTCAGCGAATCTCTTGATGAAGTATGCGAGAATATTTACAAGAAGATTACAACAAAGGCTAAGAATCTTGTAAAGGTAGGTAAGGAGATCGAGAAAGAATTCGGTATACCTATTGTTAATAAGCGTATTTCTATCACACCGATCGCATTAGTAGGTGGTGCATGCTGTAAAGGTCCGGAAGACTTTGTCCGCATTGCAAAAGAGTTAGACCGCTGTGCGAAAGAAGTAGGCGTGAACTTTATCGGTGGCTATTCTGCATTAGTAAATAAAGGAATGACAAAAGCAGACAGATATCTTATGGAATCTATCCCGGAAGCACTTTCTGTAACAGACAGAGTATGTAGCTCCATTAATGTTGGTTCTACGAAAACAGGAATTAACATGGATGCAGTAAAGATGCTTGGTGAGATAATTCTTGAAACTTCCAGAAAGACAGCAGATAAAGACAGTATTGGTAATGCCAAGCTTGTTGTATTTACTAACGCACCGGATGACAACCCATTTATGGCAGGTGCTTTCCATGGTGTTACAGAAGCAGACACGATTATTAATGTCGGTGTCAGTGGACCGGGTGTTGTAAAGCGTGCACTTGAAAATGTTCGTGGCAAAAATTTTGAAGAACTTTGTGAGACAATTAAAAAGACAGCATTTAAAGTAACTCGTGTAGGACAGCTTGTAGCCAAAGAAGCTTCTAAGCGTCTTGATGTACCTTTTGGTATTATTGATTTATCCCTTGCACCAACACCTGCAGTCGGTGACAGCGTTGGAGAAATCTTAGAAGAAATCGGTCTGGAATATGCTGGAGCACCAGGAACAACCGCAGCACTTGCACTCTTAAACGATCAGGTAAAGAAGGGCGGCGTTATGGCTTCCTCTTATGTTGGCGGTTTAAGTGGTGCATTTATCCCGGTAAGCGAAGATCAGCGAATGATCGATGCAGTAGAGGCAGGAGCACTTACTTTAGAGAAGTTAGAAGCAATGACTTGTGTATGTTCTGTTGGACTTGATATGATCGCTATTCCTGGAGATACAAAGGCAACAACGATTTCCGGAATTATCGCAGATGAGATGGCACTCGGTATGGTAAACCAGAAGACAACAGCAGTCCGCATTATTCCTGTAATCGGTAAAGGCGTTGGTGATACGGTACAGTTTGGAGGACTTTTAGGTTATGCTCCAATCATGCCAGTGAATCAGTTTGACTGTTCCGCATTCGTAAACAGAGGCGGAAGAATCCCTGCACCAATCCATAGTTTTAAGAATTAAATAGTATTGCCGCAGGCAAGGAGACGCTCTCCCAGAGAGAAGATATCTTCTCTCTGGGGGAGCTGTTTTTTGTTAAACGGGAATTATTGACTGGTCACTGCACATGGACGAAGTGACTTGACTGAATAAATTGAAATGGAAATATGGCGGAGAGTGTGATATGATTTGAATGGAAAAATATCACTTCAAGACAGTAGACATAATGATGATAATTTTGTTGGTAATTGTGTTGAGAAAGTGAACACAGAACTTAAAAATCTATCTGAAAGCAGAGAAATAGAAAAAATGTGGAATCAATTTAAAGTTAATAAAGAGAGGTGCATATGCTATGCCAGGTATACTCGTGGTTGAAGATGATGAAAATTTAAATCGTGGAATTACATTCTCACTGAAAAAAT
>OLNC01000276.1_pt1 | contig 59504 bp, 74 predicted proteins | sample 1672011 | NCBI WGS metagenome assembly OLNC01 (sample SAMEA3136636, study PRJEB25190) | human gut metagenome | biome: human gut; feature: human-associated habitat; material: faeces | place: Austria | collected 2013
TTGTGGTGGTTTTTCCAACGCCACCTTTTAAATTTGCTACTACATATACTTTCATTTTGTCTCCTCCTATAATTTAATAAAAAGAATACTCCTTGATGGAATATATTATATAAAAAATAGAGATACCTGTTTTTTACAAGTATCCCTATATTCTATCAATTATCTGATAGCTCTCTATTCATTTTCATATTTAAGATTCTTTGTGTCCCTCGTACCGAGGTCTAACGCTACAATAACAGTTATCTTGTTCACAATCTCTTTTTTTCTGTGATTTTCATTAACTGTATTGAAATTATAATATTCTGCAAAGTGTGTAAATTCAAGGATTTCTACATATGATCGTCTTGTATCTCTTCCATCGGGTCGATGTGACTTACCGCCCCATACATATCTCTTCCGACTACCTTTTTATCTTCTCTTTCCTTCTCAATAAGATCACTCAGCACTCTCTTTACCTGCGCAGACTTCGCAATATTCTCCAGACGGATAACTGGGGTGGAACGGTCTTTTGTGTGAAGCTCAATCGTTCCTGTTCCAAAAATACGCTGTGGAAGACTGCGGTATAATGTAATATCTGTAATACGATATAACAGACACTCATCTTCTCTTGAAGAAAGAAATCCGCTATTTACATATAATCTTCCATTCCCCACTGTATATTTTGTAAAACTAATCGGGAACCATAAATGATGCTTTCTGTCCTCCCAAATATTTGCTGTAACTTCTCTGATCTCTCCATTTTCTGCTTTTCCCATAATATGCCTCCTTCTATATTTTCGTTCTTTTATCCAACATATCACATTCTCATTTTCCATGCAAGTATGCCTGACGTTTTGACATTCCCTTCTTATCTATGGTATCATGAAAAGGCTGCAAATCCTACTGTTTTTCAGATATTTTTGCCGCAATATCATTCTATACTTTTATATTTTTCATACAAAACAGATACATTTCTTTTGCATGGATTATTTAAAAGTATAAATATTATTTCAGGAGGAATTTTACTATGGCTTTTGATGGCGTTGTAATAGCCAATATTGTATATGATATGAACCGCCTGCTTACCGGCGGACGCATCTACAAAATCTATCAGCCGGAAGCGGACGAACTGCTTCTTGTTGTAAAAAATAATAAAGAAACCTATCGACTACTGATTTCTGCTGGAGCAAGTCTTCCACTTATCTATTTTACTACAAAGACAAAGGCAAATCCTATGACCGCCCCAAACTTCTGCATGCTACTTCGAAAATATATCAGTAACGGAAGAATTATCGAAATTACACAACCTGGTATGGAACGAATCGTTGAAATCACAATCGAACATTTAAATGAACTTGGTGATACCTGCCGTAAAAAAATGGTTATCGAAATCATGGGAAAACACAGTAATATTATTTTTATTGATGAAAAAAACATGATTATCGACAGTATCAAACATATTTCCAATCAGGTAAGTTCTGTAAGAGAAGTTCTACCAGGAAGAACTTATATCGCCCCTCCAGGAAAGGGTAAGATTTCTCTTAATGATCTATCTGTTGAATGGATGGAAAATACACTGCTTGTCAAACCAGTTTCTGTACAAAAAGCAGTCTATGGCAGTATTTCCGGTATCAGTCCTGTGCTTGCCAATGAAATCTGTTACCGCGCCGACATCGATGGAGATTCTGCTGTTGCTTCTCTTACCCCAGTGCAGCAAAGTTCCCTTTACGGTGAACTCGTCCGTATGAAAAACCAGATAGAAACACACGCTTTTTCTCCAAATATTATTTACGAAGGAAAAGCTCCAAAAGAATTCGGTGCGTTTACATTTTCCATGTTCAGTGATTTAACTACGGAAGAATATCCTTCCATCTCTGAAGTATTAGAAACCTTTTACGCACAAAAAGAAGTTGTGACCCGTATCCGCCAAAAGTCCGTTGACCTACGCCATATCGTGCAAAATGCGTTAGAGCGTACTGCGAAAAAATATGACCTGCAGCTAAAACAGTTAAAAGATACAGACAAAAAAGAAAAATATAAAATATACGGAGAGCTTCTTCACACTTACGGCTATGAAGCAGCCCCTCATCAAAAAGAATTAAAATGTATAAACTATTATGATGGCAAAGAAATCACGATTCCACTTGACCCCGACTTAAATGCAATGGAAAATGCCAAAAAATATTTTGACCGCTATGGAAAGTTAAAACGTACTTATGAAGCATTAAGTACTCTTACAAAAGAAACCTTTGCCGAACTATCACATTTGGAATCTGTAAGTAACGCTTTAGAAATCGCCCGCGATGAAAATGACCTTGCTATGATCAAAGAAGAATTAATCGAGTGCGGTTACATGAAACGTCATGGCAGAAATCAAAAAAAGCGTCAGGGAAAAAGTAAACCGCTTCACTATATTTCTTCTGATGGATTCCATATGTACGTCGGAAAAAACAACTTCCAGAACGACGAATTATCTTTTAAATTCGCTAACGGAAAAGATATGTGGTTTCATGCTAAGAAAATGGCAGGTTCTCACGTCATCGTAAAGCTCGGAACCGTAAATGAACTTCCTGACCGTACCTACGAAGAGGCCGCAAGACTTGCCGCTCACTACTCTAAAGGGAAAAACGCTCCGAAGGTTGAGGTCGATTACACCGAACGACGAAACTTAAAGAAACCGCCTCAGGCAAAACCAGGATACGTCATTTATCATACGAATTACTCCATGCTCATTGATCCGGATATCAGCGGTATCAAAGAAATTTCTGATCTGTAGATTTGGTGTAGACGAAAAAAAATACCTTATCCCAGATGCGGCTTCGGAGCCTATTTAAGATGCGGACGAGCATCTTAAATATAGCGACTACAGAGCAGATGGGATATGGTATTCTTTCTTTTTTCGTCTACATCAAATCTACAAATCAGAATATAATTTTTCGTATTTTCTGGAAGATGCTTTCCATGAATAGTTTTTCCTCATTCCTTTTGCAGTAAGGTTTTTCCATTCTTCTGGATTCTTTTTATAGACATCTAAGGCTGCAAGAATTGCATCTAAAAAGGCTTCCGCATTATAATCTGTAAATCCAAAACCTGTTCCTGTTTTGCTTTTTGGATTATAGATGCTTACGGTATCTTTAAGACCTCCTGTCTTTCTTATGATCGGAACTGCTCCGTAACGAAGGGACATAAGCTGACAAAGTCCACATGGTTCAAAGCGTGATGGCATTAATATCGCATCGCAGCCAGCATAGATGTATTTTGCCATTTTATCGGTATAGTCTAATTGTACATATACTTTATCCGGGTACTGTTCCTGATAGGAAAGAAACATATTTCGATATTCCTCTTCCCCATCGCCTAATACGTAAAGCTGTACCGGCTTCTTCATGAGACGTTCCATCATATAAGAAAAGAGTGCAAAGCCTTTCTGTTCAGTCAATCTTGAAACAATTCCTAATGTAAATGCTGTTCTCTTCTTTGGAAGACCTGTTTTTGCCTGAAGAGATGCTTTATTCTTTTTCTTTCCTTTATCAAAGGTTTTATCATCATAATGGCAAGGAATGTATTCATCTGTAGAAGGATTATAGATATCATAATCAATTCCGTTGACAATTCCGCAAAGATCATCACTTCTATGCTGTAGCACACTATCTAATCCTTCTCCATATTCTGGCTGTTTAATCTCCTCCGCATATGTTTTACTTACTGTTGTGATCTTATCTGCAAAAACAAGTCCACCCTTTAAAAGATTTGCCGAATTATTATATTCTAGTTTGTCGTAAGTAAACATATCGTCAGGAAGACCGGTTATATCTTTTAAACGGTCGATTTCCGTAATTCCCTGAAACTTTAAATTATGTATTGTCATCACAGTTTTAATATTACGATAAAATGGGTCGGCACAATAAAATGCTTTTAAAAATACCGGCACTAAAGAAGACTGCCAGTCATGGCAATGAATAATATCCGGTTCAAAATCAAGATAGGATAACATCTCAAGTACTGCTTTAGAAAAATAACTGAACTTCTCTATATCTACCCACATGTCATAATATGGGGAATCTCCGCAAAAATAAAAGTTATTTTCAATGAAATAATAAATAATTCCTTCATAACTTAATGTTTTTACGGTCACTGTCTGCATTCTCCAGCCAAGATACATAGGAAAAGTCACAACCGTTTCCATCTGATCACGCCACTTTTTATCAATACAATGATACCCCGGTAAAACAACCCTTACATCATATTTTTTATGATTTAACTGCTTTGGCAGAGAGCCGACTACTGCACCTAATCCTCCTGTCTTTACAAACGGAGCACATTCTGCACTGGCAAATAGTATCTTCTTCATAGTTTTCTCCATCCTGTTTTTTATTTTTAGTAAGGCAAAATACCTTTTGACCCTAACATCATAACATAAAAGAAATAGCTATACAATTACGATTTCTTTCGTTAAAGAACAGGAAAGAGAATTCTTCTTTTTTTGTCTTCCCTAGTTTAATTATGCATTCATTCTATATTCTAATCGTAGTTTATCTGCGATAAGTGCAATAAATTCCGAGTTTGTTGGTTTTCCTTTTCCTGCACTAATCGTATAGCCAAACATATCTTCAAGAACATCAATCTGCCCCTTGTTCCATGCTACCTCGATTGCATGACGGATTGCTCTCTCTACGCTGCTTGAAGTTGTTTTATATTTTTTAGCAATTGTTGGATAGAGAAGCTTTGTAATATAATTCAATAGATTGATATCATTTACTGTCATCATAATCGCTTCTCTTATATATTGGTATCCTTTAATGTGAGCCGGTATACCAATTTCTCTTATAATATGTGTCACATCATTTTCCAATGTGTTTTCCGTATATTGATTCATGCCATATTTCTGCATCGCATATCTTCTCTCTTTTTCCTTTATTTGCAGCTCTGCTTTTCTTCGTACAAGCATTGCCTGAAAAATACGGTGTATCACACTGTCTAAATTATAAGGCTTCATTATATAATAATGCACTCCTAATTTACAGGCATATTCTACCATTGATTGATTTCCCATAGAGGAAATAACAATAAATATCGGTTTTTTCTTAATACTTCTGTTTCCATTTGTTTTTTCAATAACAGTAAATCCGTCCATAACTGGTAAGATAACGTCAATAAGAACAATATCCGGAACTTCATCAATAATGACTCGGTAAGCATCTTTTCCGTTATCTGCAATATTTAACAACTGTATTTTTTCATTATTTTCTAAAAATTTTTTTAAATTATTTCGGGCAAATTCTGAATTATCTGCTACTAGCACTTTGATCTTTTTTTCGTTTTTCATATTCATTTTCCTCCCCATCCATCTTTTTTATATAATTTTAAATCACATGACTGCAGAACTTTTTATTTTTCCTTTATATTCCAAACGAATTTTGTCCGCAATTAACGCAATAAATTCTGAATTGGTTGGCTTTCCTTTTCCTGCCTGAATAGAATATCCAAATAATTCATTAATTGTATCCATCTTCCCTCTATTCCATGCCACTTCAATCGCATGACGAATTGCCCTCTCTACTCTTGATGGTGTCGTATTATGCATTTTTGCGATTGTTGGATACAACTGTTTCGTAATAGAATTTAATATGTCCATATCATTTACTGACATAATGATAGAATCTCTTAAGTACTGATACCCTTTAATATGTGCCGGCACCCCTATTTCATGAATAACATTCGTTACAATAATTTCTAAACGGTATTTTTCATCCTGATGTTCTTCTTCTAGCTTAATAAACTTTTCCTGATCAGATAGGAGTTTTCCATTTTTTATCTGACGTATTTTTTTAATTAGCGAAGTCCGTTCAAAAGGTTTCAGTATAACATACTCAGCGCCTAATCCTATTGCTTCTTCCATTACTTCTTCCTGCCCTAATGCTGTCAAAATAATAAATGCCGGTTTTTTTAAGCTGCTTTCATCTTTGTTTATTTCTTCAAGAACTTTCAACCCATCCATTTTAGGCATAATGATATCTAACAGTACAACATCCGGATGACTTGTCCTTATCATAGACAAAGTGTCAAGACCATCCGAGGCACTCCCCACGAGTGTCATATCTTTCTCTTTAGAAATAATCTCCTGTAAATTCTGACGAATTTGCTCATTATCATCCGCAATCGCTACATTAATATTTGACATATAACATCCTCCTGTAAATTACAATATATTACAGCAAGAATACCTGAGCATTCTTGGAAGTTTGATAACGCAAAAAACTATTTGTTTTTACCGCAATTACCTTGATTCTTTAATATATTATGATGTTATTTTTGCTATTATACCAAAAATAAAGGAGTTTACAGACGAATCAACGAAACGCAAAGATTCGATTGTTAATTTTTATTGACTTTTTAAATTTTATGTGTTAAAGTTTTTGTAGTTTACACAGTTAAAGTGCAAAAGTAAATCTATTATTCATGTACTCTTAGAATCTTCTTGTACTGTTAATGAAAAATCACTCATAAAAGTACTGATACCATAAAGACTCCGAGCGTACATATTACAAAGAGAGGAAAAATGTATGAAGTTACTAATCTTAATTGCTTATTTTATTGTACTTATTACCATCGGTTTTGTCTGTCGGCAAAAGGCAACCGATGTAAATGGCTTTGTTCTTGGAGGACGTTCTGTTGGGCCATGGCTTACTGCCTTTGCTTACGGAACTTCTTATTTTTCTGCTGTTGTTTTTGTCGGTTATGCCGGACAGTTTGGCTGGCGTTTCGGAATCGCAGCAACATGGGCCGGTATCGGTAATGCTCTTATAGGCTCCCTCCTTGCATGGGTGATTCTCGGACGACGTACCCGAATCATGACACAGCATCTTGACTCCGCAACAATGCCGCAGTTCTTTGGAGAACGTTTCCAAAGTAATTCTCTGAAAATAGCCGCATCAATCATCATTTTTATTTTCCTGATTCCGTATACCGCTTCCCTTTATAACGGTCTTTCCCGTTTATTTGGAATGGCATTTCATATTGATTATTCTGTATGCATTGTCCTCATGGCAATTCTTACTGCGATTTATGTTATCGCAGGTGGATATATGGCAACAGCAATCAACGACTTTATTCAGGGAATTATCATGCTTGCCGGAATTGCAGCTATTATCATTGCTGTACTTAACAGCAAAGGTGGATTTATGGCAGCTTTAGATGGTCTTGGACATATAAATGATCCTGCTGTATCCTCCACTCCCGGAATTTTTGGATCTTTCTTCGGACCTGATCCACTTAGTCTGCTTTCTGTTGTAATCCTCACTTCTCTTGGTACATGGGGACTTCCACAGATGGTTCAGAAATTTTATGCAATTGACAATGAAGATTCCATCAAAAAAGGAACCATCATCTCTACCATTTTTGCATTAGTTGTTTCTGGAGGATGTTACTTCTTAGGTGGCTTTGGCCGTCTTTTCTCTGATAAAATCGATATTGCTGCTAACGGATATGACTCTATCATTCCGACAATGCTTGAAAATTTACATCCCTTATTGATTGCTCTTGTTGTTATTCTTGTATTGTCCGCCTCAATGTCTACCTTATCTTCTTTGGTCATTGCCTCAAGTTCCACACTGACAATCGATCTGATCAAAGATAATATCGTAAAAGAAATGAGTGATAAAAAACAAGTATTTTGTATCCGCGTACTTATTGTCATCTTTATTGCAATTTCTGCAATCATCGCGATCATCCAGTACAAGAGTGCCGTTACATTTATCGCACAGTTAATGGGAATCTCCTGGGGTGCACTTGCAGGCTCTTTCCTTGCACCGTTCCTCTACTCCCTCTACTGGAAGAAAACAACAAAGGCAGCTTGCTGGACATCTTTCATATTCGGGTGTATAATCATGGTTCTGAATCTCGTTGCAGGATCTCATTTCCCAACATTGTTGCAGTCCCCGATTAACTGTGGTGCATTTGCAATGCTCGCCGGATTAATCATTGTACCTGTTGTCAGCCTTTTTACAAAGAAACCAGACACTGCACTAATTGAAAATACCTTTGCCTGCTACGACAAGACCAATACAGTAACACAAAAAACCGCACTTGGAAAATAACCATACGGGAGGATGGAATCTTATGGCAGGTAAAAACATAAATATTGTATCTAAAACTTTAGCGGAGTCTTATATCCGTAAACAGATAAAAGCATTAAAACAAGATCCGGCACAGACCATCCATACTTTAACAAAACAGCTTTTAGAAAAACCAGACAGTCCTTTGGAAAAGTATCTTCTACATATCACGCCTGAAAAACTTCAGGATACACAAAGCGGATATTACCAGCTTTTCCATGATATCCTTCCTAAAATAAATACGGAACATCTGGTTACTTTAGCAATGAATATTGGATATAATAGTCTTTTTACCGCCTCAAAAAATACACAGCTACACTCCCCAGAGAGCATTTTTAATGCTCTCTGGGCTTTTAAGTTGTCAATTGATGGAATCTGTTATGAAAAAAAAGCAGCACAATATAAAGCACAGATTACCAGCGCAAAAAAGAACGGAACCCACTGTTTTATACTTTTTATTGAAAAAAATGCATGGAAACTTCTTCCATTCATAAAAAAAGAAAAAGACTGTGCATTCTTCTTGTTTTGCCCCGCTTCCTGCTTAACAGAAAAATTCCTCGATGCCGCAAAGCTGACAAAAAATCTTTTTATTTCTGTTGCTTATAATAAAAATAATCATAAACACCCGGCACCTTCCACCGATGTATTTAAGCAGCTTAGAATCCGAAAACTCCCCTATGCCGTACATTATTATTATTCTGCATCAGATATAGAGAACTTTAAATCTGGAGAAATCTTTAAGGAATTAAGTAAGGAAAGACCTCTGTTCTCCTTCTTTCTTTCAAAAAAATCTGACTCTGTTCAGGATACTGCAACAGAAGGAGACAAAAAGGCTGTTTATGAAATAATCATAAAAGAAAGATATTGGTTAACATATCCTTCGATTCCATTTGCTATTTGATTCATTGGGAAGAGAGCAGACGAGAATAAAAAGAATAGCCCATCGCAACTGTAAAGATATCACTGCGCAGAAAATGCCTGTCCGGCATTTTTACTTGCTCTTACATTACAGTTGCAATGGGCTATTCTTTTTATTTTCTGTTTGTTGGCTCCAGAAGGAATGTATTCAATAATTTTTAGGTACACGATAAACTATGAGTACCCACTGTCTAAAAATGTTTACAATTTTCAAGGTTCAATGAGCCTTTTTCTTTGGCTCTGTTTTTTCATAACTTACTTGACACTACCTCTAAATCTATACTGGAAACAATTTGTTTCCACCTGCGATATTGTCATTATAGATTCAAGAATGCCCCGGCGTTCGTGGTCTACAAACACTTTTTGTGCCAACGCAAGAAGGTATCGCCATCAGGCAACACCCTCACACATTTTTTATTTAATTCATGCTTTCCAAGGACTTCTGCAACATCTTTTTGTATGCATTGCGTACTTCCACTGGACCTTCAATTACTATCTTCCCTGAAGATCCGAATACCCAGCGATAGAAGGTCGGGCTGGTGCAGACCTTAACTGTTGTCCGGAACTGCTCCTCACCAACGCTACTGATTTTAACTTTCTTGCCAAACTTATCTACCACAGCGTTCATACAACAGTTGTCGCAGCGCAAAGTCACGTCAACCGCTTCATCTGTCGAAAACATACGGAAGACCTCTGTCGTATATTTGGATACATTATATCCCTTCGGCTTCTTAACAGCCTTCTCTTTCAAGATCTCCGGCCGTTTCTTGATACGATCTACTCGATATGAATGTCATTCTTGATCGAGACAAACCTGAAATCACCAAAGACAAATCATCTCTATAAACATTTTGAGACCCTGACTTCATGAGTCAGAGTCTCTTTCATCACAAACCAAATATCTTTTACCATGCTGCATTCATCACATAAAACAGTAAAACGATTTGCATACCTATAATCAAAGGAAGTCCCACTGTAAAATAATCTTTCCTCGTCTTGTGTCTAAGCAAATACATTGCAATTATCCCACCTATAGAACCGCCTACGAAAGACAGACCTAGAAGTGTTACTATTCTTATTCTTGACTTACGTTCTATTGCAGCAATCTTATCAATGGCAAATGCTGCGAAAGTTACAAAATTAATAATGACTAAATATGCTAATAGTATTTTGTGCTCATCAAAGAATGACCAAAATGCCAATGTAATATGGTCAGCATAATGTCCCCGAACCACAAGAAATATAATTATCTGTATCACTAGGACGCAAGCAACAAATACACGCGACATCATATTTCCTTTTTCTGATTTTCTATCAAAAATAAAAATTGAAATAACTATTCCCAATGATCCACCAAGCAAAGATACTACTGTAATTACTGCATCTATCTGCCCGTCAACAGTCATACGATATAACAATGTATTCACTAAATACAGTATAAATCCTGCAATGTTTATTATGACAAGATACATCATAAATGGACTCAATCCCCACATCGTTCTTTTTCCTATTTCGGCTTATTGCTTCGATATGTATGATATGTAATCACCACCTCGGCATCTGCACGATATTCCTTTCCAGAAGCAAACTTCCCATCATCATTTACGGTTACAGATTTTACTTCCCCATCATCAGTTATCCACCCCGTAATAATGTCATATTCTACTTCAAGTGTTATATTTTCAAAGCCTGCTTCTTCAAATTTTTCCATCACATCTTAATAGTTTGCACCTTTAGCTTCTTTCAGTAAGCCACGACCTTCTGACCTCTCCCCATTTCTCTCCCCAAAGACTATTTCATTCATTCCATGTGGAGCCAAAACACAGAAAAAAGAAACAATGTCATATCCCAGATGCGGCTTCGGAGCGGGTTTAAGATGCGGGTAAGCATCTTAAACACAGCGACTACAGAGCAGATGGGATATGACATTGTTTCTTTTTTTCGTCTGTTTCCTCTAAATAAATGAAATAGTAACTAAGCTCTATTCTGTTGTGCTACGAGATATTCTGCTCCATATTTTTTACGGAGTGCAGGTTTCTCAATCTTTCCGGTTGCATTTCTAGGTACATCTGCAAATATAATCTTCTTTGGACGTTTATAACGTGGAAGCTTCATGCAATATTCTTCAATCTCCTCTTCTGTACATTCCATACCGTCTTTTACAGAGATGATTGCTCCGGTAATCTCTCCTAAACGCTTATCCGGAAGACCAATTACCGCTACGTCTTTTACTTTATCATAAGCACTTAAAAAGTTCTCAATCTGTACTGGATAAATATTCTCTCCTCCACTTACGATAACATCCTTCTTACGATCTACAAGAAAATAAAAGCCGTCTTCATCCTGCATTGCCATATCTCCGGTAAAAAGCCATCCATCTTTAAGTGTCTCTGCAGTCGCCTTTGGATCATTATAATAACAGGTCATCATTCCAGGACCCTGCACACAAAGTTCTCCAACCTCTCCTTGTGGAAGTGCTGTACCATTTTCATCTACAATCTTACAGGACCAGCGATATCCTGGAATTCCGATTGCTCCAACTTTATTAATATTCTCTATTCCAAGATGTACACAACCTGGACCTGTAGATTCTGAAAGTCCATAATTCGTATCATATAAATGATTTGGAAAATATTCTTTCCAATGCTTAATTAATGATGGTGGTACCGGCTGTGCACCAATATGCATTAAGCGCCACTGCGAAAGTTCATAATTCTCCAGCTTCAGATCTCCTCTGTCAAGACTGTCTAAAATATCCTGTGCCCAAGGAACTAAAAGCCATACGATCGTACAATGTTCTTTTGACACTGCATCAAGAATGATCTCCGGTGTTGTACCCTTTAATAATACCGCCTTACTTCCTGCACAAAGACTGCCCATCCAGTGGAACTTTGCTCCGGTATGATATAACGGAGGAATACACAAAAATACATCGTCTCTGTTCGTCAAATGATGCTTCTGCTCCATCTGGGCAGCCTGTAGAAGACTTTCATGATTATGAAGAATTGCCTTCGGAAATCCTGTTGTTCCTGATGAAAAATAAATCGCTGCATCATCTTCATCCTCTAAAAGAACTAACGGAGCCTGACTTGAACAATCTGCTACAAGTTCTCGATAACTTTCTGCGAATGTCGGACAGCCATCTCCTACATAAATCAAAAGACGCCCTTTGCTAAGTTCTTCCTCAATTGCTTCAATTCGACCAATAAACTCCGGTCCAAAGAAAAGCACATGAACTTCTGCCAAATCTGCACAGTACTTAATCTCATCAGAGGCAAAACGGAAATTAAACGGTACGGCAATCGCTCCTGTTTTTAAAATACCAAAATAAATTGGCAGCCATTCCAGGCAGTTAAACATTAAGATTGCTACGCGATCCCCTTTCTGAACGCCTCGGCTTAATAACATATTCGCCACCCGATTCGCCTTTTCATCAAAAACACTCCATGTAATCTCACGACGATATGGAACAGAAGAGGTCTGCTGTACAAGGTCATATTCCTTCCATGTTGTCTTTCTTGTATCCTTCATTGTAGGATTCAACTCTACTAAAGCAACCTCATCTCCGTAAAGCTTATGATTTCTCTCAAGTAAATCTGTAACTGGCATAACGCTACCATCCTTTTCTTAAAAAATTTAAATATTTAAAATACAGACACCCCTTTCTCTGCGTCTGTATCTGTTAATCTTCCTAATTCTTCTTCACTTTTTCTCTTTTATTTATTAAAGTGTTGCACTATGATAAAGTATCATATTTTGTGAAAAAAGTCAACGCTATCTCGCCATTCCAGCTCTTTTTTTACCAGTTCAAAAAAATATTTTATATGTGGCGTGTATACAAGTTTTTCTATAAATCATCCAGTTGATTTACGATGCTTCGTTGACAGATTTCCTTTTTTGCACTATCATTATATGGTAAAAATAAACAGAAACGAGGATAAAATTATGTTAAATGAAAAAATGGTTGCTCTCGGCACCCAGCGTTCTGTTATTCGTGAATTATTCGAGTATGGCAAACAGCGTGCTGCCGAAGTAGGCGCAGAGAATGTCTTTGATTTTTCCATTGGAAATCCTAGTGTTCCTGCTCCTGACTGTGTAAATGAAACTGCAATAAAACTGCTGAAAGAGATGGATTCCGTTATTCTTCATGGATATACAAGTGCACAAGGTGATGCCGGTGTTCGTAAGATGATTGCAGACTCCCTTAACTCCCGCTTCCAGACATCTTTTACTGCGGATAATCTTTACATGACTGTTGGTGCTGCTGCTGCTTTATGCTGCTGCTTAAACGGTCTTGCCTGCCCTGGAGATGAATTTATCGTATTTGCTCCATACTTCCCTGAATACAAGGTATTCATTGAAGCTACTGGTGCATCTATGAAGTTAATCCCTGCAGATATCGAAGCCTTCCAGATTGATTTTAAAGCGTTTGAAGAAGCAATTAACGAACATACAAAAGGAGTTCTTGTAAACTCTCCTAATAATCCTTCCGGAGCAGTCTACTCTGAGGAAACAATCAAGAAGCTTGCCGAAATCCTTGAGGCAAAGTCAGCAGAGTATCATCATCCAATTTATTTAATTGCTGATGAACCGTATCGTGAGATTGCATTTGAAGGTACCTTTGTTCCTTATCTTCCAAAGTACTATAACAATACTTTAGTATGTTATTCCTGGTCAAAATCTTTATCTCTTCCTGGAGAACGTATGGGATATGTTGTTGTGCCAGATGAAATGGACGATCACGAACTGGTTTATGCTGCGATTGCAGGTGCCGGCCGTTCTCTTGGCTATGTAAATGCTCCTGGATTATTCCAGAGAGTCTGTGCCCTTTGTGCAAATGAAACTTCTGACATCTCCGTCTACGAGACAAATAAAAACATTCTCACAAAAGGACTTCGTGACATGGGATATCACGTTGTAGAACCAGGCGGAACCTTCTATATGTTCCCTCGTACGTTAATTGATGACGATATTGCCTTTTGCGAAAAAGCAAAATTAGAGCATAATCTTTTAATCGTACCAGGAACCGGCTTCGGATGTCCTGGACACGCAAGAATCTCTTACTGTGTCCCTACCGAGCAGGTTGAACGCTCTCTCGCTGCATTCGAAAAACTTGCCAAATCATATAAATAAATGTGTACTGTTGGAGGCAGATTATGATTATCGATTTTCACACCCACACTTTTCCGGATCAATTATCCGAAAAGATTGTGAATCACCTTGCACATACTGGATGCATCCCTCCACATACAGACGGCTCCGTTATCGGTCTCTTTTCTTCTATGAAAGAGGCCGATATTGACTATTCTGTAAATCTGCCTGTCATGACAAAACCCGGACAGGTAGAGAAGGTTAATTCCTCATTGATCATGCAAAAAGAATATCTTCTTGATATGAAGATCATTACTTTTGGAGGAATGCATCCTGATTATGTAAACTATAAAGAAGAACTCCTGCGATTGAAGCAAGCTGGCATTCCCGGTATCAAATTACACCCTGCATATCAAAATGTAGATCTTGATGATATCCGTATGATGCGTATCATTGATGAGGCTTCTTCACAGGGGCTTATTACATTAGTACATGCTGGCATTGATATTGGTATTTATGACCACAATTATTCTTCTGTTGCTCATATTTTAAAATTATTAAAAGAAGTTGCTCCAGAAAAGCTGGTTCTTGCACATATGGGAAACTGGGGCTGCTGGAATGAAGTCGAGAGTGATCTTGCCGGAGCGCCTGTCTATTTTGACACTGCTTTTTCTTATGGCCCGGTAACTCCACTCCCCGATGCCCCAAGAGCTCCGTATATTTCCTATAATCTTCATCCAAAGGACTTTGTACGTCTTGTGAGAAAACATGGTACAGACAAGATTCTTTTTGGCACTGATTCTCCGTGGGAAGACCAGAAAGATTATGTAAAAAGAATCTCCCATATGGCTTTTACAAAAAAAGAACTCGAACAGATTCTTTCTCAGAATGCAAAAAATCTTTTACAATCCTGATTTGATGGACTAAAGAAACGAAAAGCAGAAATTTAATATAGAATAAAATGTGAAGATAGTCGCAGCGTAGAAAATGCCTGACCGGCATTTTTACTTGCTCCGACATCACATTTTATTCTATATTAAATTTCTGCTTTTCTGTCCTTTGGCACCAGATGAAATCAGGATTTTGTGTGAAAAAAGGGGGTTCCCCAGAAGTCTATGGTTTTTATTTGGAATGAAAATCTCCAGAAGAATGTGTCAGTTCTTTAGAAATCAATTTCCTGGAAAGTCATATCCTGCTGGTACATTCCACTTTGCCCAACTGTAGATTTAGATTAGCTAGAAAAAAGAAAAAAAATACATCCCAGATGCGGCTTCGGAGCGTGTTTAAGATGCGGGCAAGCATCTTAAACACAGCGACTACAGAGCAGATGGGATGTATTATTTTTTCTTTTTTCGTCTATACGAAATTTACTAAGATTATTTATTATAGAGATCTCTCTTATCGACTACTCGAACCGCTTTTCCTTCGCTTCTTGTAATAGTCTTTGGCTCTAAGATGCTGACATCTACTTTGATTCCAAGCATATTCTTTAAACCATGTACGATTTTCTTTTCTCTAGCTGCGATAGCAACATCTTCCTGTTGCATTTCCGGTGTCATCTCTACCTGAACTTCGATTGTATCGTTATTACCAATACGATCTACTAAAATCTGATAGTTTGCCTGATATCCCTGTTTTAATAAAACAGCTTCAATCTGAGATGGCCATACATTAACACCTTTTACTACCATCATATCATCGCTTCTGCCCATTGGTTTATGCATACGGATATGGGTACGTCCACAGGAACATTTCTTTCTTGTAAGATAACATAAATCTCTTGTGCGGTAACGGAGTAATGGATAGGCTTTCTTTGTAATACAGGTAAATACTAACTCGCCGATTTCTCCTTCTGGAAGAACTTCTCCTGTATCTGGATTAATAATCTCAGGAATGAAGTGATCTTCCTGTATATGCATTCCTTTCTGCTCTTCACATTCAAAGGATACACCCGGACCGGAAATCTCGGTCAGTCCATAAATATCATATGCTTTGATACCAAGAGATTCTTCGATATTATGACGCATTTCCTCTGTCCATGGCTCTGCTCCAAAAATACCTGCCTTTAACTTGATATTCTCTCTATGTCCGCCTTCATTAATTGATTCTCCAAGGCTTGCAGCATAAGAAGGAGTACAGCAAAGAATGGTAGATCCTAAATCTTCCATAAACTGAATTTGTCTTTCTGTATTACCTGAAGACATTGGAAGTGTCATACAGCCCACTCGATGAGAGCCTCCATGCAGACCTGCTCCGCCGGTAAAGAGTCCATAACCGTAGGCTACATGGCATACATCATCTTTTGTTCCACCAGCTGCCATGATTGCACGCGCACAGCAATCCTCCCAAATATTAATATCTTCCTGTGTATAGAAAGCAACTACTCGACGACCTGTTGTACCACTTGTAGACTGCATTCTCACACATTCAGATAATGGTACCCCAAGAAAACCGTATGGATACTGATCTCTCAAATCATCTTTAGTAACGAAAGGAAGTTTATGAAGATCTTCGATTCCTTTTATATCTTCTGGTTCTACTCCTGCTTCTTTCATTTTATTGCGATAAAATTCTACATGATCATATACATACTTTACCTGCTTTACAAGTCTTTCACTCTGTAAAGCCTGCAGTTTCTCTACCGGCATCGTTTCAATCTCTGGTTGATAATAATTTCCCATTCTTCTCTTTCTCCTGTTGTCACTTAATTTATAATGATTTCATTTTCTTCTATTCTTCGCCTCTTCCAAGTGCAAATGCCTTGTGATTGAGTTCAACAAACTTTGCCGGAACACATTCCTCGATTGCTTTCTGCCACTTTTCTACTGGAATATCAAAGTATTTAGACAGTCTGCCCATTAAAACAATATTTACTGCTTTTGATGAACCTGCTTCTTCTGCTAAGGACAGACAATCCATCGCATCTACTTTAATTCCTAAAGCTTCCATCTTTTCGATAAGATTTTCAGGGTACTGTGCCGCACCGGTAATAACCGGCATTGGATCAATTTCCTGTGTATTTACAACAATTCTTCCCTCTGGTCTCAAATATTCTACATAACGGGCAGCCTCTAACTTTTCAAAAGAAACAATGAAATCTGCCTCTCCTTTATCAATAATCGGAGAATATACTTTATCTCCAAATCTTACATATGTAACAACGCTTCCACCTCTCTGGCTCATTCCATGAACTTCAGAAACCTTTACGTCATAACCTTCTGATAAAAGCAAATGTCCTAATAACTTGCTGGCAAGAAGGGACCCCTGTCCTCCTACACCGACAATCATAATATTCTTTGTCATTTCGCCTGTCCTCCTATGCCTGTAATGCATCAAACTTGCATAACTGCTGGCATACGCCGCAGCCTACACATAATGTTGTATCGATGACTGCTTTCTTATCCTTTATACTGATAGCAGGGCAGCCAAGTCGCATACATGATTTACATCCTACGCAGTTTTCTTTTTCAACCTTTAATGGTGGATTATGTTTTACATATTTTAAGAGCGCACAAGGACGACGGCTAATAATTACAGATGGTTCTTCTGCAGCTAATTCTTCTTTGATCACTGTGTCACAAGCAGCAAGATCATATGGATCTACCACGCGAACCCTGTTAAATCCCATGGAACGACACAGACTTTCTAAATCAATCTTTCCTGCTGGATCTCCTTTAATATTGTAACCTGTTGTCGGATTCTGCTGATGACCTGTCATTCCGGTAATAGAGTTATCAAGAATAATTACAGTGGAATTACTCTGATTATAAGCAATATTAGCAAGTCCTGTCATTCCGGAATGCATAAATGTAGAATCTCCGATAACGGCTACAGTCTTTCCTTCACTTTCTTTGCCAAGTGCTTTGTTAAAACCATGAATAGAACTGATCGAAGCACCCATACAAAGAGTCATTTCCATCGCACTAAGCGGTGCAACAGCTCCAAGTGTGTAGCATCCAATATCACCGAGAACTGTACATTTATTCTTGGACAATGTATAGAACAGCCCTCTGTGTGGACAGCCTGCACACATAACCGGCGGTCTTCCCGGAAGAGTTTCGCCAAGTTCTTTATGTGCCGGAATCTCTACTCCTAACTTCTCAGCAATCAGATTCTGTGAGAACTCCCCTTCCATTGGAAGAGTATCTTTTCCTGTAACCGTCAGTCCAAGTTCTTTACAGTGATTCTCTAAAATCGGATCCAATTCTTCGATAATCGCAAGTTTTTCTACCTTTGCTGCAAAATCTAAAATAAGCTGATCCGGTAATGGATTTACAAGACCAATCTTTAAAATACTTGCCTGTTCTCCAAATACTTCTTTTGCATACTGATAACATGTGGAAGAAGTAATAATTCCAAGCTTGGTATCAGCCATCTCCACACGATTAAAATCACAATGATTTCCGTATTCGATGAGTTTTCTTGTTCTCTCTTCTACAACTGGATGACGGCGAATTGCATTACCTGGCATCATAACGTATTTTGCGATATTCTTCTCATAAGGAATTGTTTCTGGTACAACACGTTCACCCGGTTCTACAATACTCTGAGAATGTGCAACACGAGTACACATCTTAATAATAACCGGTGTATCAAACTCTTCAGAAAGCTCAAATGCTTTCTTGGCAAATTCATAAGCTTCCCTGGAATCAGATGGCTCTAACATAGGGATCTTTGATGCGATCGCATGGTGTCTTGAATCCTGCTCATTCTGTGAAGAATGCATTCCCGGATCATCTGCAACACAAATAACCATACCACCATTCACACCTGTATAAGAACAGGTAAATAATGGATCGGCAGCTACGTTTAAACCAACGTGCTTCATTCCACAAAAACTTCTCTTTCCAGCAAGAGAAGCACCAAAAGCTACTTCCATCGCTACTTTCTCATTCGGTGCCCACTCACAGTAAATCTCATCATATTTCGCAGCTTCCTCTGTTACTTCTGTACTAGGAGTTCCAGGATAGCTGGATACTACACTACAACCTGCTTCATATAAGCCTCTTGCCAGTGCCTTATTACCTAACATTAATTGTTTCATGGTAAATATCCTTTCTATAATTGTTTATTTGTTCCTTTGTATAAAAAGATACGGCTGTCCTGCACAGCCGCATCTAGCTATATCTGACTTTGTAGCACATTTAAAAATCAGGATTCTTCTGTTCCCTCTTTGTCCTCTTTCTTATCCAGTCTGTCAATTACCTCTCCAAGACAGCCTGTTCCATAATTAAGCATACGATTCACACGACTGATTGTAGCAGAACTTGCGTTTGTCTCACTCATAATCTCCGTATAAACTTTTTCCTTCTTCAACATACTTGCAACTTCAAAACGCTGCTCCATAGACCGAAGCTCAGTCATTGCACAAATGTCTTCAAAAAAATCAAAACATTCTTCTAAACTTTTTAACTCCAGAATAGCTTTATACATGCCTTCTTTACGTTCTTTTGGAATATTTTTTCCCATAAGATGTTCCTTCCTTTACGAAATATAATCTTATAATACCATCTTTTTTCGATTTCGTAAATAAAAAGTTTAATGTGTTAAAGAGTTTTTCCTTTAAACAACAAAAACACTATAATAATTCCCTTGATTCATTTTTTATGCTATACTTAATCTATCTTTTTGATAATGAGGTTTATTTATGAATTTAGAACAATATAACAGAATTCACGATTTTTTCATCACACATTCATCGGCTTTTTCTTTACTACTAATGGCTAACCGTTTTTTGACCGCCTGTGGTTTTTTTCTTTACCCGCTGTTATTGTTATTTCTTCTATTAAAAGGAGAACTTCTTATGTTATGTTCTTTTATTTTTATTCCTGCAATTTGTTTTTTAATCGTAACAATTTTTAGAAAACTTATAAACAAGCAGCGCCCATATGAAAAACTTCCAATTCAGTCACTGATTAAAAAAGAGAAAAAGGGACAGTCTTTCCCAAGCCGCCATGTATTTTCTATCTTTTTAATTGCAACATTATGGTTTTATTTTTGGAAACCAATAGGAATCTTTCTTCTTATTGCTGGCATTTTTCTCGCAATTGTCAGAGTAATTGGAGGCGTACATTTTATAAGCGACGTATGTGCCGGAGCGTTTCTTGGTATCATCGCAGGGTGGATTTCTAACTATATCTTTTTGATTTGCTAAAAAACAGACAAAAAAAGCCTCCGCATGCCTTTCTGGAGAATCCTCAAATCCCTCACAAGCGAAATTGCCTCAAAGGCAGAAAATAAAAAAGACTAATAATAGCAGATGTAACCTCGGAGCAAGTGTTGGATGTAAACGCAAAAGCGAACATTCAACACGCCGCGACTAAAGTCACAGGTGCTATTATTAGTCTTTTTTATTTTCGTCTATTCAGCCAATTATGCTAAATTATTCGTTATCTAAAGCTTTGATGCTTAAGCTGATCTTACGATCATCTTTCTTGAAGTCTACAACTTTAGCTGTAACTTCCTGACCTACTTTTAATACATCAGATGGTTTCTCGATATGTTCTTTAGCGATCTGAGAAACATGAAGTAAAGCATCTACACCTGGCTCTAATTCAACGAATGCACCGAAGTCTGTCATACGAGCAACTTTACCAGTTACTTCGTTACCTACTGCGTATTTTTCGTCAGCGTGAAGCCATGGATTTGTCTCAGGGAACTTTAAGGATAATGCAATCTTCTCACCCTGAATATCTTTAATAAGAACGTTTAATTTCTCACCTACTGTGAAAACTTTCTTAGGATTTTCAACACGTCCCCAGCTCATTTCGGAGATGTGAAGAAGTCCGTCTGCTCCACCTAAATCGATGAATGCACCAAAATCTGTTACGTTCTTTACAGTTCCTTCTACAGTCATACCAGCTTCGATTCTTTCAAACAGTGCTTCCTGTTTTGCTTTCTTCTCTGCTACTAAAAGCTGTTTACGGTCACCGATGATTCTTCTCTTGCGAGGGTTGAACTCAGTGATAACGAACTCAATTTCCTGTCCGTCATATTTCTTTAAGTTCTTCTCATAAGTATCGGATACAAGGCTTGCAGGGATGAATACTCTTGTATCTTCCACTACAACACTTAAACCACCGTCAAGAACCTTAGCTACAGGAGCTTTTAATACTTCATGGTTGTTAAATGCCTCTTCTAATCTCTTGTTACCTTTTTCTGCTTTAAGTCTCTTATATGTTAAGAGAACCTGTCCTTCGCCATCATTCACTTTCAGAACTTTAGCTTCCATCTCGTCACCAACTTTAGCGACTGTTGTTAAATCTAAATTCTGGTCGTTGGAATATTCGTTTCTTGAAATGATACCGTCGGCTTTATATCCAATATTTAAGATGATCTCATCCTCTTTTACATCGATAATAGTACCCTGAACTACCTCTCCATTTCTAATTGTCTTAAAACTTTCTTCCAGCATCTGGTCAAAACTCATTTCTGCCATGCTTTCATGAACCTCCTTGATAATATTATTTGGGGTTGAAGCCCCTGCAGTAATACCGAGCATCCCGATATTAGAAAAATCCTCCATATTCAAATCATTTTTTGTTTGTATATAAAAAGTATTACTACATTCTTTTTTACTTATCTCAAAAAGCTTTTGAGTATTCGAACTGTGTCTGCCACCGATCACTATCATCGCATCAGACTTCTTCGCCAGTTCTCTGGTCTCCGTCTGCCGCTCCTCAGTTGCATTACAAATCGTGTTAAAAACATTTATATCATAACCCTTTTCTGAGATAATTTCAACTAAATCTTGAAACTTATTGTAGTTAAATGTCGTCTGTGACACGATGGATATCTTCGCATCGGCATCTAACTCAACTCCTTCTGCCTGCTCTCGATTCTCAATTACAATCGGATGCGTCTGGCACCAACCCATGATCCCTTCTACTTCGGGATGATGGTTATTGCCTATAATAATGATTACTCTGCCATCCCCACTCTCCCGCTCAACGATCTTATGAATCTTTCTCACGAAAGGGCAGGTCGCATCCACTAAATCAAGACCCGCATTAAGGATCTCCTCATAAATTGCTTTTGACACGCCATGAGAACGAATAATAATCGTTCCTTCTGAAAGAGACTTAAACTCCTTGCTGTCATTAATAACATGAACTCCCTGTCTCTCCAGATCTGCGACAACTTCATCATTGTGAATGATCGGCCCAAATGTATAAACGTTCTTCTTAGAAGACTCTTTATACACCGTATCTACAGCTCGCTTTACTCCAAAACAAAAGCCAGCAGATTTTGCTATGTTAATCTTCATCATTTACTCCGGCAATATTATTTTATTTTTTTAAATTCGGAGATAATCGTATCAATCACCTGTGGAATGGACATATCTGAGGAATCTACCAGTATGGCATCTTCTGCCTTACATAGTGGAGCAATCTCCCTCTCCATATCCTGCTTGTCTCTTGCCATGATATCACTCTTAATCTGCGCAATATCACACTCTGTTCCTTTCTCCTGTAATTCATCATAACGTCTCTTCGCTCTTACATCAGCGGAAGCCGTCAGATAAATCTTAAGAGAAGCATCCGGCAGGACATTCGTTCCAATGTCTCTTCCATCCATGAGGATATCTGAAGTCTTCGCCATATTGCGCTGTAAATCTAACAGTGCAGCTCTTACTTCCGGTACAGCAGAAGTAACTGATGCCATCTTCCCGACCTCTTCTTTACGAATAAATCCGGTAACATTCTCACCATTTAAAATAACCTGCTGTTTTCCTTCCTCATCATATTCTAAAGTTACATGAATGTTCGGACATTCCGCTGCAACGAGCTTCCTGTCATGTCCATCAATACCTTTACGCAAAAAATATAAAGCGATTGCCCGGTACATGGCTCCGGTATCTACATATATAAATCCTATATCCTCTGCGATTGCCTTTGCAATCGTACTCTTTCCAGCTCCTGCCGGACCATCAATTGCTATACTATACATGGACATTTCCTCCCATTTCTTTGAAACCTGACTGCTCACACAGTGATTTCACTTTTACCTACACTTGATTAGTGTAACATATCTTCGCGAAAAAAAAAACATTTTTTTGCTTATTTTGCAAAAAAAATTACATATGGTTTAAAAATGGCTTAAATACAAGTTCTTTTATAGGGTAAACTTATGTTAATTAAGTCATATAATTTCATATTCTGCCCCTTTTTTGCCCCTCAAAAAAATAAAAAATGCTATGGTATAATCTTTTTTTCCGGTATCCGTTATGGGTGCCGGATTATTTTTTACACAGCTTATTTACAATTTTCTGTACAGCAGCATAGTTATACCCTGCTGCTTTTAATTTCTTTTTACGCTCTTTTCCAGAACCCCATTTTCCTGCCAGAACTTCTTTAGCGATTGTTTCATTTGACTTCTTTTTTACCGGTTTCTTTTCCGGTGCTGCTTTTGTGAGAAATAATGCTCTCTCTGCTTTTCTCCTTCTGGTGAGTCCGTTATAGACTCTACCTCCTGCTTTGTTGTATTGGAGCATCTTGCTCGCAATCGTAGCCCTGGAACGAGTACCGTTTGCTGTGAGCTGTTTGATAGAGCCAATGTTATAGGCAAAACTTACTAATGCATCAATCTCATTCTGATTAAAGTCGTACTGCTTGTCATATTTTAAAACAAGCGGAAGATATTTTTTGGTAAGAGCTTTACTTAACCATTTTTCCGCTGTCTCTTTAGAGATTTTCATGCCTTTACGAATAATCTTTTTCGTGATCTTAAAGTCACTGCTTGTAATTCCATAACCAATCGTCCAAACTCCCACTTCATCACGATAGGCCGTTAATCTGCAGCCTTCAAATTCTTTTACTAAATCCAAGCATTTATTACTGATTTTCTTCATGATCTTCTCCTTTACACTCTGGCAAACCGGCAACACTGGTTAATACACTTACGACTCCGGCAAGTGCTGCTGTTCCGATTACCATTGTCCAATCAACAGCGTTAATAGATACTGCCGCCGGAATCAACGCAACTGCGGTCTGTGCTGCCGTTTTTACCGCTCTTACTCCTGCTGCTTTCATCCATTTTTTTGTTTTTACACTAATATTAATCATATTAATCCTCCTGATCGTGTGCTTGTTTATTGATATGTTTCTCGATTTTGTCAATCGCTTCTGTGACGGGACCATTACACCCCTGCTCTTTTAACCCCTTAAGGCAGGCAAGTATCCCGTATGTCAGTAGGCACTGCTCACCTTTCATTTTCTCAATTTCTTCATCCTGTTTATTTTGTTTTAAATACCAGCGGTACGCGCTAAATGCAGCTCCGGCGATTGCCGTTGTTGCTCCGAGCAGTGCCCCGGCGGTAATGATTGTATTTGCATCTATGTACACAGCTATCTTCCTCATTTCACCACAATTATTCCCCTGTACTTCTCGTTTGTACATTTCTTTGCATTCTCCTTTGCAACTGTCGTTACGTTCTTGTGACCGTCAGAAAACCTCCAAATTTTTCCCGATTTTGAATCTCTCAACAAGACAACCGTGTGGATTGGTCCACCCTCTTCAAATAGGACCATATAGCCTTTCTTTAATTTTGCCTTTAATTGTTCGGTCGTCAAAGACTTGTGATAGGATGCCGGCTTCCCTGGGCAGATCATATTGATTCCCCTCGCAATTTCCGTAAGCGGATACTTTGCTCCGCATTTCAATTTCTTTCTTGCGAAGTTTAAGCATTGCTGCATATTTTTCTTAACGCCTCGGAATCGCAGCGTCATATAGAAAGCTACCAGGCTACAGCCATGCGTACGGATAAATGAACTCTTGAAATCATACTGTGATGGCACCGGAATCTGTCTTCCGTTATCTAGCACGATTCGCCATGGATATTTCTTCTTGCTGTTCTTGTTTTTGTTTGCTACTATTCTCATTTTTTCTCACCTCCTTGAGAATAAAAAAATACACAATAGTATCAATAAATACCATTGTGCATCATGTGAAATGTGTTATTATAACTGCATGACCTTTTCGCTTAGGTCATGATTTTTTCATATTTTAAAAAGCAGCTCCGCAAGGGGCTGTTTTCCTTTATACGATATATTTTTTAGATTTTTAGAAGAAATTGACCTAGTTTTGTGAAAATAAAGCACGCATATATCTGCGCATTAAATACACTTATATATGAGTGATTTTAAATCACACAAGTCGGATTTTATCCTTCCTTTTTTAAATTCCTTTTCCTAAAATTATTCCCGGTGAAAAATGCTTCGCATTTATTCAAGGAGTTTGGAATCTTTTCTTTCTCTCTTTTGAAATCCAGTTTGCGTATAACTTATTACGCTTTTTGAGTTCTAAGAATACACACTATCAAGTGTTATTATCCCATGTATACCTACAAGGATATCTGTTCTTTTTTTATCTATGCAACGTTCAACAAGTTCTCTATAATACTTTCCTTGCTTTACAATGATTTCTATATTTCTGTAATTGAATGTCAACTCATCGGGAACCCTCCACTCTCTTTCATGAGTCCAATCAACATATGAATCTTTATTAGATAAATTTAAATCTACAATACGCCAATATTCACTTTCTGGAAGCAATGATTTCATAATATCTTTATTTTCATATATAACCGGTCTTCCTCCTTTATTATATATAAAACCTTTATGAAATCTTATTCCAAAGGGCGAATACCTAACTTTATCATTCAATACCTTTTCATACATTAAATTTTCTGCAATGGCACTTAATGGTAGTTCTTGAAGGCAAACCGCTTTTCTTCCTCCGTTTATAAAACCAGCATTCCCACTTCCATTTATTTTTTTGTCAATTAATATTTGCCACAAATTTTCAAATGCCTCATCACTATCTTTTCCACGAGTTAAATGTGTAATCCTGGAAACCATATCATTTCTTTTGCTTATTCTTTTATTCCAATCTTTACGCTTCATATTATCCCTCCCCTTTCACCGTCATTATACGGCAAAAGAAGTGGCTGTCACAAGCCTTAACCTCAATCTTTGTTCTTGCAACATAACATTATTACTATTATAATCAAAAACATACGGAGGTACTAATATGGCAAGACCAAGAAAAGAAGAAAGCCAAAAAGCTGTCAGGCAATCCGTAAGCTTTGATCCAGAGTAATTTCAACGCCTCCAGGAATACTGCACACGTGAAGAAAGAAGTGTCAGCTGGTGCGTAAGAAAAGCAATGGAACAGTGGCTAAAAGATAAGGGAGTTTGAACGACTCCCTTTCTTTTTTGCCATGTTTTATTATTAATTTTATCAGCCTTAATAATATTATTAATATTGTGTTGCTTTTATATTTCCTAAACTCTAATTAACTCTGTAATAATCACTATTTCGTATTTTCTAATTCGGTACATGTCTCCTTAATGCTACTTATTACAAACTTTATAGCGTCTTCATATTTTATATTTTTTTCTTTTTCTATCCTCTCAGCTACTGCTTTACATATCGCTGTTGTAAGTGTCAATATATCTAAGGTACTCCCTCCTCCTAATACTTTCACTTTTTCTCTTACTGAAAAACACATTATCGCTTTAAACATACTGTCTACCACCTTTTATCTATTGATATTATTTTATTTTTTTGTATAATGTAATCAAAAATATTTTGAAAGGACAAATTTTTATGAAAAATGAACTTGGGAAAGCACTCAAAACAGTTCCTGAATTATACCACGATACACTCCAACCTTCTGCACAAGAAACAGGTAAAATGCTTGCTCGAATACCACGGGCTATTAATGCGGCTTTTTCTGGACTCGACAAATGGATCCTAAATAGAGAATACAGCGTTGATGAAACAAAAAAATTACTTACTGAAAAACTCAATAAAGTCGACCCTGATAAAATCGTTGAGCCAGAACCATACGTTGCAATTCCCGCAATACAAGCTATTTCCTATGCTATGAATAGTGATGAATTACGTAATCTATATGCTAATCTCCTTGCAAAATCTATGATCAGTGATACAAAAGATACTGTTCACCCTTCATTTGTTGAAATAATCAAGCAAATGTCGCCAATAGATGCCCATATATTTCAGATAATAATGTCTTCTCAACTCCGACCTATTATCGATTTGGAAAAGGAGCTTCCAGGAGGTGGTTCTTTACTTATTCAATCTCACTGCTCTTGGATAAGCGATTTCTCTATCAAGCAATGTGCAGCGTCTATAGATAATTTATTGCGTTTAGGTTTAATTGAAATTCCATACGGAGAGTACTATTCTGATACACAAGCATATGACTGTGTCAAGCAAAACCCTCGGTTTCAGGAATTAGAGCAGCAAAGTAGCATATCTCTTAATTCTGGTGAAAGTCTTGAGTATGACAACCGATACATAAAACCTTCAGATTTATCTACCCTTTTTTACAATATATGTGTCCTTAATCCATAAGTCTCTAATCTCAATGTTCTCATCTCTAGAATAAAATAATGCACCTCGATAGCAAATAATACCGTAAGAAACGACATGCCTAATGCATCTATGAAATTTAATACTTCTGCATATATAGTTCCTTCTACAGGTTTTCGCAGTTTATATTTCTGTAATTTAAGATCACTTATATATAAGTGATCTTAAGCCCTCTTTAGTTAATTAGTTAGTTTCTGCTTTCGATTCTTCTTCCTTATTAACATCCATCAGCTCATTGTACTGTTCCTCCGTGATTCTCCCAACTGCAAAAAACACATCAATCTTATTTTTTAAATCATCTGTAAGTCCATTTCTTTCTTTAAGTTTTAATAATGTTCTATATAACATAATCATACCTCCAATTCTGTTAATGCTACTGCATATTCGCTGTTGACATAGGCTTCTGTGGATTGCAAATCCATATCATAGATATAATCTCGGTTGTCATTTAACTGCTGCTTTACATAGTTCCATCCATTTTTCATTGAAACAGGATAGTTAAATACTGTGTATCCATTCAATTGCTCTGATGCGACATTGACATTGGTCACGGGGTAGTAGGCGGCTAATTCTTTGAATGCCCGAATTTCTTCCTGAGTAAGGGAGATTTCTTCTGGAACTATTAACGCTAAAAATACTTTTTCTCCTGTTAATTTACTTGTTGCAACATTAGCAGAAACCCAGACTCTACACGTATCATCAAGGGATTGAGTCGATATGTAATTTTCACCTTTTCTCGTTGCACTCAGAATGTTTGCAATCAGGCAAGAACATAGACATTTTTTGTCATATGTGCTATCTATAATGCCGGGGTTATCACCTACACGCCATGCCAGATACTGTGCACCATCTGCAGCAGCATTCCAACGGCTTTCACCAGAAAAAACATATTCATACACTCTCTTCACCAGCTTCCCGCGCTCCACATCTACATAATCCGCAATATACTGTTGACCGTCGATTGTAACGTTACCACCACTTGAGACTGGAATTGCGTTTAACGTGTATGGAAGAGTGACAGTCTCAGATTGTGTTCCATCTTCGTTTGACAATTTTACAATCGGATTTACAACACTTTTAATCTCCTGTGGATATGACGGGTTCGGGCTTGGAATACCACCGGTGTAAGGTTCGTAGGAAGTGGCAACAGAGCCTTTTTCTATCTGAATCAGAATATTAGAAATGTCATAGGTTTCGCCCTCTGTAACAGTAAAACACACTTTGGATGCCTCTGCATTTTCTAAATTAGCTGATTCGCCCTCTTTCAGAATAGATTTGAATGATTTGTTCACTACTATTACTCTAACATTACTGCTAACATTACTGCTAATATTAGAGCTAAGGATGTACGTCCCATCTAACACAAAAGAATCAATGGCAAGTATTGCCCATCCCGATTCTACTGCGGTTCCTTTCAATGCAACTACTCCATCATTCGCAGTAACAGTTACTCCTCGTAGTGTTTGTGTACCGTCTTTAATTTTAAGGAGGTTTTTTCCAATAGTAGTAAACTGCTCTGACTTGCCATATAGCATCATATCCATGATTTTGCCATTATCAGAATCGGCAAGATGGGTTTCGCCCTGATTTGATGCATAGAACTTTGTAATTTTGTTTGATAAATCTTCCGTTAGCTTACTTATCGCCTCTCCTGTCGCCTTTGCATCTGCAGCCTTACCTTCTTCTGATAAACCCTTATCTACACCATTACTGATGTTTTGCAACGCATTTTTACCAGCTTCTTGTATTGCTTTAACCCGATCTGCACCTTTAGTCTCTATTGTAGATACCTGTGTACTTCCTGCAGTATTGACAGCCGTCACCTGTTGCGTTCCCTCGTCCGCGACCGCTTTAATGGATGCAGTTTGCTGTGCTTTGACTGCATTAACCGCTGACACTCCGGCGGCACCTGCCGCACTCACTGCACTTGCCCCTGCACTTTTGGCCTTGCCAACCTGCTCTGTTCCGGCGTCCTCTACATTTTTTATCTGCTTATCGCCTTCATCTGTCACAGCCTGCGTGGCATCATCCTGTTTTGTAGATACGGCATTAACTGCCGCCCGCCTTGCTTCTGTAATCGCTGTTTCTGCCGCAGACGTTTTCTCTGCAACATGTGTGTCAAATTCTGTCACTTGTGCATTAATATTATCCTCAGACTCCTTAGCCGCCGTTCTGCTTGTTTCGGCCGACTGAGCATAGCCCGCCGCACTATCTCGGCTAGATGCTGCTTCTTCTGCTGCTTCTTGCGTATCCTGCCGCATCTGACTCACATCTGCCTGTGCCGCTTCGATTTCCTGCTGAGACAGCTCTACAGCTGCCCTGGACGTTTCAACCTGTTTCGCTTTATTAACCACTTCATCATGCAATTTAATATATTCTGAAGTTGCGTCTCCCGGTATGGTTAATAGTTGCCAAAATTCTGTACTTACTCCCGCTTTTGGTGCGATTCCGGAAATTTTTTTAGGGAATTCTACTTTACAAAAATATGACCCACCCTCATAATTTACCGTATCAAGATATTCATACGAAGAATCTGCATTATATTCTCCGCATGAATTTAAGGCGACATTTCCCAAATCGGTATTAACATAGTTGTTTTCCGTACTTGACATCTTTTCTCACTCCTTTTTCACAAGGCTAATCTGTATTTTAATCGGCTACCTTCTCTATGAAAGCAAACCTTATCCACATTTGGGTCTGAACACATAATCAGCCTCCCATTTACAACCTTAAACGCTGCGAAATAAACATTTCCCGTTTCACCTTTCAACTGGTTTTCTTTTTCTTTCACATAGTCATCAATCTGTCTTTTTCCTTCTTTGACCCGTCCTGGTACTTCTTTTGCTGCGTTTTTTGCTTCTGAAGCATAATATGCAGCATTGTCTGCGTGCCGATCAGGATAGTCTGCGTGACCGTGTGCCCACGATTCCGCTTCTTTCTTTGCTTCTTCTGCTTCACCGGCTGCTTTATTAACCGTTCCAATGACTTCATGGAACATTTCTGGGTCTTCTGGATTTTCTGAAATATCCGGTTTAGGACGTGTTTTTACTGGCATAGTGATACGGTATTCCGTGTTACCTTCTATGGAATCTGCGATGTATATAAATGCATATATATTGTAATTTGACGCGGTATCATCATTTTCTAATAGTGTGTCTGGAATATATACTGTCGTGATGCCGTTTTCAGTTAGTCCTATTCTTGTTATCGAGTCTCCGCTTTTATCATCTAAGGAAAAGTGAACTTCTACTATTTTAGGAAGGCTTAATCCTTCTATTGAAAGTGTTTGTCCGTAATCATATTGCCAGAGGCCTGAGGCCTTGCAATAATTGCTTTCTTCAAAAAATGCTGTTATCGTTTCCATATTTCACCTCTTAATATACAATGTCCACGTTAAGATAGACGTAATTTGGCGCAATGTAGCGCGGAGATATATTATTGAAACCATAATTAATGTATGAACACTCAATATTCACCTTCATGCATGGAGTCTTTACATCATCAAAATATAAATCAATGTCTCCAATTCCAAACGTACCCAAGGCGTATATTCCGTTTACGTTCGGACTTCCCGGGCTCACTATTTTTTTGATACTTGCTGTTATTTTGATTGCATCTGAACCATAGGTCATCCAATATTTTAAAAATTCTTCCGATAGCGAAGTTTCTGCAAGCATAAATTCTACAGATGCAGTACATACTTCTTGCCCACCACCCTCAAAATCTTTATATCGAATTCTCAATTCACAATGTTCTGAACGATAATGGTAAGGTGCACTTTTATTTTCAGAATCAAAATGTACAATACCATCTTTGTCAAGAATAGTTTTTACGTTTCCATTTTTATCAAGTATTTTTAAGAAGCCTTTTTTATTATCTTTATTTCCTAAGAAAATATTTCCTGAAACGGTCACTGTTTTAGTATTGATGTCAACCTGAAATACTATATTTTCCTCATCATCTTTAACCGTCAGAGCGCCCGTATTAATCCAATCTGCATTAACGCCTATTGTATTCAATATCTTAGTTATCGTAGTTCCATCCACCAGCGTTCCAGCGTTCCAGGTTTTTCCGCCATTTGTTGACATTCCCCAGCCTTTCGCATTTAATTCAATCACTACTTTAGATTCTTTCCTTGTAGGTTTATCGCAAAAATATAAAATATTGCTCCCGTCTTCCTGCTTCTCTGTTACCGGATAAAGCCCTTGTTTTTCATCCATTGCATTTTTTAAACCTTCGAGTGCTTTTGAAAACTCTGATTGCTGTTGTGTCAGAGTTTTTCTTAGTTCTCTATAGACCTGTGTTGCTTTACTGTATCTCGTTGATGAGAGGCGCTCTGGTGATACCGCCCCGCACAGCAATTCCTGTAGAGCTTTTGCCGTATATGTTGCTCCTGTAAGGATTGTTTTGTATTCTTTTCCTTTCCGGTCAGTAACTACGGCTATGTCTCCGGCCTCTATTGCAGGGTCTCCCTGGCATTTTATCGTCAAGGGTCTGAATGTAAGACCATTGACTTTTTTACCTACGAACTCGGCTACAGAAGCTCCTTTCCCGTCCTGAATCAATTTATTTTCTTTAATTTCTAAGACGTACCCTTTTGTTCCATAGAGATATTCTGTTTCATTTTTTTCTGTGTCAGAATCAGTTGTGCTTTCTTCTACAACCTTTATTCCAGTTACTACAACGTCATCTGTTTCTATTGTTCCTGTGTAGTCTTCTACTTTTACAGTTTCCGTATTTTCTTTAATGTTTTCAGATTCCAAAAGGGAAGTATTGTACCAGCTCGCTGTTAACTCATCATCTTCATTGATCTTAAAAAATAGGCAGGCAATTTCTCCGACATACTGGAGAACCTGCCTAAAAGTTAAAGATGTATCTGAGGGTCTGGCAGTTACGACAAAGTTATTCTGAGGAAAAGAGGCTATATCTGCTGACATAGACACATTGCAAGCACTGCAGGTATCTCTTACAATCTGACCAAGCGTGGCCGGATACTGCAATTTGCTTTCTGTATATGACTTATCGAATTTTGTCATACTGTCGAGAGCTGTGACACTTACCGTATCTCCTGAAAGTGTTCCAGGTTCTGCGTAAAAAATTCCTTTTTTTAGCCATTCTGTTGTTTCTGATAATTCAAGTCCGACTCTGGCCGTAATCTTCGCTCCTGAAAAGTTACGCTCGCTATAAGCCCCCTCAATATTGTCTATCTTGAGTTCTAACTGTTTTGCAATAGCCGCTCCGATGTCAAAACTATTTGTATTTGATGTATTATCGGAAATCTTAAATGTATATAGATCTGCGTCTTGCGCTGTAATAACGGTCCCATCCGCGAACTCTATTTTTGTTTCATGATGCAAAACTCTATTTTTTAATATTGTTTTTTTATATTCGGCTGATGTATTTATCATTTCATCACCTCTGTACTATATCTACCGAAACGCTTTTGTAATAAAAGATACCCGAGAGCCATCCAAGCTGTTCCTTGCTTAATGTTCCCCGGTACATTTCGATTGTAATATCTATCCCATCATCGCGAAAAGATACCGGGAAGTATCCGGGAACCAGAGTATTTTTTATAATCTTTTCTTCTGCTTCCGTTAAATATTCCCACTTAAGGGATACGGTCTTTTTTTGTGCTACCGGATCTCCGACCATGCGACCTGAGAGTGTTCTTCCTGTGTCAGATGACCATATGATTTCATCATTTACCGAAAGACTTGTTGGTGCAGGAAGGGTAGTACTTCCTGACCATATGATTCTTTTCGCCATCACCCTACCTCCACCGCGTTAAATCTACGGTCTGCTGCTGTGCGGGCCGCTTGTGTTGCTCTGCCTACTTGCTCTGAATCAATATAGAATCCCATTTCCGCCAGTGCAGTTACAATTCTCATTACCGCCCTATTGACGATAGATTCTAATTCTTCTTTTGTTACTCCGCTGCCTCCGGCTTCTCTGACGGCTTGTTTTGCCATTTCTTTTAATTTATCCTCTGGGGCTACAAACTCGCCTTGATGCATATTGTCACCAATCATGGCAAGCTGTGGTGTATTTGGTTTTACGTATGCGCCCTGTGCTAATGCTGGCACATAAGACATCTTAGGGATGCCAAAACCACGGAATCCCCATGAACTTCCTCCGAAACCCGGAATCCAGTCTGGGATGTCAATCGTAAACTTAATGCTGTTAATTTTCGTAATTAAAGCATTGATTGTTTTTATTACCGAATTAAAAGCTGAGATTATCGCATTAATTGGCTTCTTCGCTAACGAACCAAGTGCGCTGAATACATCCGAGAAGGTGTCTCTAATGTTTTTCCAGGCTTTTTTCCACTTGCCCAAGAATTTATTATTTACAAAAGTAATGATTCCGTTAAAATATGTTTGGCCACTGCTAAACACGTTTTTAAGCTTGGTCTTGAACCCCTCTGCTACAGATTTAAAATCTTTAAAAAATCCATTCCAGGCAGGAGAAAATACTGTCTTGATATGGGCCAATGTCCCGCCCAAAACACCATCTTTTATATATTTCCAAGCCGCTTTGAAACTCATTTTAAAACTATCTGCAATTTCTTTTAAGCCGCTGAATGCTTTTTTCCAATCCCCGGAAAATACTCCTGTCAAGAAATCTATCAATCCTTTAAGGAGCTTTGCGGTTTCTGATATCACGCCTGATATAACGCCCAGTACCCAGTTAAAATCATCACCCGTATTTTTAATGAGTGACGCTATGATAGGCATGGCATTTTTTACTGCCCAATTTAAGATTGGCTGTAGTAGATTTTCCCATAGCACTTTTAACAGGTCGAATACACTTCCAAGTAGCTCAATAATCCCATTCAGCGCAGGTTGCACAGAATCTTTCCATGTTCCGTCAAAATCTGTTGCCAGCCCCTGCAATACAGGTGCTACATAAGTGTTGAACCCATCAAGTAACGTTCCGACAATCTCAGAGATACCCTGAGCGATAGAATCAAAAAATGGAGCTATGTGTTTATCATATACAGCGTTTATTTTTGTAAAAGTATCTTTTACTGATTGGTGGATTGTGTCCATTACAATTCGGATTGGCAATAATATATTTTCAAACGCCGTTTTTATTTTGTCGACGTTCTGTGTAACAGGTGTGACAATAAGTTTTTCAATATCTCTTACAAATTTCAGGCCAACAGTTGTTGCTCCAAGATAGCCATCTGCAAAAATACCGATAATATCAGCTGTTATTCCTTTTGCATCATCACTTGAAAAAACGTCAAAAATATCTGCAATAGCAACCGCGAAATTACCAGATAAGTCTGCAATTTCACCAGTTACATCAAAAATAGATATAAGATTCTTTTTAATATAATCTTTGCTTTTTTCGAGATATTTATCTACGCCACTAATAAGATTATCAGCGATAGTAAGACCAATTCGAGTAAAAGAACCTGTAATCTTTCCAAATGCAAGTGCGATGGAATTTGCACATTCATTCGCCGCACGAACAACTGCTGGATCCGTAAAGATTTCTTTGAGATTCTTTCCAATATTTTTAATACTGGTGTTTATCGAATCGATTTTCTTATCAGAATCTCCAAATCCAATCTGAAAACCTTTTTTAAATAAATCTGCAAGTTCTTTGCAACGGTTGATTAATCCCTGCATTTTCTTGTCTGTTTTATCAATTACAGTATCCCCTTGCGCCAAACTTCCAAAATCTGTTGGAGGGACTGCGTTCCCATTAAGGGGTGTTGAGCTGTCTGTCTTTGAATCTAACTTATTAATCTTGTCAAATCCCATCAGGGAACGCATCTCTTTTGCGGCTTTCTTTGCGGCCCCGGCCGTCTTATTTGTTGATTTTGTAGCATTATCCGCCGATTCTGCAGCGCTATCCATTCCGGTGCTCGCTGCATTCCCCGCATCCGCTATCTGCTGTGCACTAGATTTTTTTCCTGTTATAAGTTCTGTAAAACTCTTAAATGCGCTCGCTAATACAGCAAGCTTTCCAATCACTGCATTAATAACGCGAAGGACAGGGGTAAATAAATTAATCAACCCTTGTCCAATACTGGCCTTCAAGGAATCAAACTGCAGTTTCATGATACGGCATTGGTTCGCCCATGAGTCAGAAGTCCTTGCAAAATCTCCTGTTGCTGCTGTCAACTGATCTTGTACAAACGCATATCTGAGAGCTACCTTTTCTGCTTCGCTCATCTGAGCCGTTGTCTTGCCAAAACCATTTGCCATCGCATACGCATCTAAGGCGCTCTGGGTCATTACCACGCCTAAGTCTTTCAAAGACTCTGTCTCACCTGTGAAGACGCTTTTCAGCTTCGTATAGGCTTCATCCTGACTGATATTGTAAAATGATGCCACATCGCCCGCCAGACCCGTGAGAGTGGTTCCCATATCATAGGCTTGTTTTTCCGTAAAACCAAAAGCTTTCGCCATCGCTCCAAATGTACCAGTGTACTGTTTTGCCATCGTTTCTGACAATCCAAAGCTTTTAGCTACACTCTGTGCAAATTTGTCAACTCGTGCCGTCATAGACGGAAATGTAACATCAACCACATTTTGAACTTCTGCTAAATCAGAGCCAAGTTCTAAACAAGACTTTCCGAAATCTACTACTTTTTTAATCGAAAAAGCGGCAGCTAAAGCCATACCGGCTTTTTTAGCAAATCCAGTGATTCCTGCCATCTGTGTTTTAAATTGATTTTGATTTACGACCAGGTCAAGTCCAATCTCGCCTACGCTTGTAGCCGCCATAATACCACCACCTTTTTAAAAGGCATCGGCACATGGCACTACTTGCCCGGATTAATCTTTATCTCAAATATCTTTTTACAGTGTCTTGCCTGACACTTGAAAAATACGCCCCGGCATTTTGCATCCGGGGCGTACTGAATTTTTTGTTCGTGTCCACAGTAAGGACATTTTATCTTCTTTCTTTCAATTTTTAATCACTTCCTAATCCATCCATGCTTAAAAATGCTGTTTTAAACATGTTCATTGTATTATTCATCTGTTCTTTTGTTATTGTCTGAGCTAAATATTTTGCTCGCTTCCGTTGCCATTCATTTCTGATTCGGTGTTGTTCTGGGGTGAAGTTTTCAAGATATTCCTTCCTGTCTTCTGCCCGGATTGCTACAACTCTACCAAGTGCCGTATCCGGTCCAAGGCCAATCAGGAGGTCTCTAAATTCATCCCATTTCATTCCAGCAGGAAGTTCTCTTGATAAACGGATCCCGTACTGCGATTGAAAAGAGGAAATAATCAAGCCAAAATCCTCTATCAGATCATAGTACGGGTCATTACTCTCCCTGCTCGTCTCCCATCACCAAAGACATTGCAGCCTGTACGATTGTCATTAGCGATTTCGCAGATAATTTCTTTCCGTTTCTTTCAAGATTGCAGATAGCTTCTACATCTTGTGGGGAAAAAACTAAATTCAGTGCTTCTCCTACTGCTTCAAGCTCTGTCTTTTCTGCGAAGACTCCCATTAAACGAAGCATTGTTTCTGCGTCCGCCTTTACTTCTACATCCAATGTTCCGATTTCCAAAACTGGATTTTCTTCAAAACACAATTTATCTGTAATGTTGATTCTTTTCGTCATTGTATCTCCTTTTCTATACAGCCGGTGTGATTGTCGGCTTTCCGTTACTGATCGTATCAAATTCTAATGGTCCGACATCGGTACTGTTACCGCCGCCACAGTTTTTGATATCAAAGATTGCTTTTTCCCATGCTATACTTGTGCCGTCAGGCATCTCCCACTCAAAATACCCTTCTGCATCGTGCCCGTTTTTGAACGCTTTTCCAGCTACGAAATCATTTCCTGTATCTCCGACATTTCGCTTTCCATTGAGGGTAATTGTGATTGCTTTTGCTGTCATTAATCCTCTCTGCCAGCCTTCCTGGTCCATTGGAGTCCATGTCTGTACTCCATTTGAAAACGCCACTGAAAAACTTTCCATATCTGCAATCATGGTTGCTGATTCTTTCGCTGCTCCCGCCTTGAACTTATTATCTAAGACCGGGAATACATTTGTCGCTTTACCGCTCATTTTTTACCTCCTTTTCATAAATAACAGCCGCTTCAATGACATACTCATAAACACCAGCATCATCTGTTCCAATCTCTTGTAAATCATAAAGTGTCTGTATAAATTTTATTGTTGTTTCGTTTATTTTCGCATCTCTTACAACATTTATTGCGTCAAATAAGGCTGTTGCTGCCTTTTCTGCATCTCTGGGCGACTTATTCCAGTGCACAAGCAAAGTTACGTGCTTTATCCCGTATCCTTGCCAGTCTGGGCCTCCAAGGGTCCTGTGGGGTGGATACTGATGCTTGCTGTTGTAAACTCCTATGGACTGTTCCGGTTTATCTGGAAGTTTCCCCATGTATACTTCTTTTGTTAAGTTTAAAGATGCGATATAATCTCTTACATCTGCAAGTGTCATACGTCTGTTAACCTCTTATAAATCTTTTTATATGCTTCCCTACAAAAATCAGCAGATACCCCATCAATCCAGGGTTCGTACCATTTACCGCTCGCAAAAGCATTCTCATACTTTTGAAAATGATACTCTGGATGAAAATACAAGCGGCGGGCGTATGGAGTACTGGATACTAGCGAAACTTTTCCTTGCTTACTTTTGGACGTATCTACAAAAGTGGATTCATTTTGAAGATTTCCAGTATCGCGAGGCATAATCTCCGCCTGTATCACTTCTGTATGTAATGCTTCTGCCGTCTGTTCTAAGGCTTCTACTTGTGCATCCGTCAATTCTCTGATTTTTGGAAGATTCAATCTTATTACAGAACTTACTTTCATCATACCAGTGTCACCTCTGTATAATTAACGCTTCCATCCGGGTTGCGAGCTTTTCTTCCCTGTTCGATTCTTCTTTTTGCTCCGAAGATTGTCGCAGTTCCACTAGAGATAACTGGAAGTTCCGGGCAGATATCGCCCGGAAACAGTGCTGTGCCTGTAACCTGTACCGTCTTCTTTTCTGTTGTCAGTACTGTTCTGGCTTTATCCTGATAGTTGCATTTACCCATGAACTTTATCGTTTCGAGAGGTTCTCCATACTGGTTTAAGCCCTCTCTTTCAAATTCACAGGTAATGTCTGTCTTGCACAAGCTCTTTTTCACTAAACATGGATATTTCATCCTCTCACCTCGCTAACCTGCAGCATAAACCCGTCTGCGACAGCAAAGCATAGGTATCTCTTTTCATCGCCACACCTTTATCGGTGTAGACGTTCCAACTGCTTCCGAAGCTTGCTGATACTCCATTGATGCTGTAACTAGATAAGATCATATTAATTTCATCGGCATTCTCATACTCAAAATCTGCCTGTTCGCATATGACTTCTTTTATGATATCTTGCTGATATTCTGTCAAATTAAGAAAGCCCTGACTTACGATACGATTATAAGTCAGGGAATCAATATGTCTTGAAGCTTTTTTGAGAGCTTTGCTGAGCTCCTCTTCAGGAATTATGTCGCCCTCATACCTGTTCAGGTAATAATTTGGTGTTACGTATGCTTTATAGGACATTCGATCACCCCTTATTAAGCGCCAACCTCTGCTGTATCAACGTCTACATAGATACTGTCAATCTTGCCGTCACGGCCATTCGGGAACACAAATACATCGGAGAAGGATCTGTTCTGATACAGATATCCATCGCCTTTTGTGTGTGCACCAGGCGCAAAGTAGTAGATGCTGGAGATCTTCGGTACAGTCTTACAGGTCTGTCCACAAGCTACAAGTACGTTGATTTTGTGCGCACCTGTCACTGCATCGCCCGCTCCGGTATCAGATTCTGCTTTTTTCTTCAGCGGTTCAAATCCCCCGTCTTCCGGTTCCCAGTTAAACGTATCATAGAATCGTTCATCGTCAATAACTTCCATGAGTGGGACACCGTCAATGTCTGTCACTCTGGTTTCGATTCCCATACCGCCCTCTGCGATCTGAGTCATTTCAATCTTACGTGTAAACTCTGTGGACTGTTCCAGAGCGTCCATGATCTCACTGCGGACATACATGATCAGAGAACCATTTGCTTTATATCTTCTGAGCTTTCCTTTGGCAAGAATGTCTTTCAGCATACTAAACGCTTTCGTCTTGGTGTATGCGGATGTTGCTGTGGATCCGTGATAGCCCTCTGTTTTCTGAGCCGCCTGAGCAACTTTGGAGAAGAACAGGGCATCTGTTTCCGGAACTACCCATGTCTGTTCGAATACGCGAGAGATATTCTGAATAGATGCTGTGGCATTTGTCTCATCAACATCTGCTTTATCTACCATGAATTCAACATCACGGTCATGCGTCAGTGTGTATGGTACGTCTTTCTGTTCGTAAGAACCAACGTTCCAGCCACCTTTTCTGTTGTGATTTTTGTATCCAGATGTACTCATCTGAGTAAAGTGGAATGTTTTGGCATCAAGCCATCTTACATTGCTAGTTACAAATGGGGATGTCAGGGTTCCCTGCATCAAAATTTCAAGGAGTTCCGGACTCCACTGTTCTGCATAATTTAACGCCATATCTTATACCTTCTTTCTTTTAGTTCCAGCGATTCCAACGCTTTGTTGGCACTGCTGTCTGGTTTGTAGTTGTAGTCTGCTGCGGATGCTGTGCCGGATTGCCACCAGTTCCTACCTGAGTAAAGCCGGTCTTTCCGTCAGCCTGTGGTTTCAGTGCTGGAACGTCTTCCAGTACTTTGTTTAGTGCTGTTTTTAATGATTCTTCATTGATGTTTCCATCTTCGCCCATAACCTGGCTTAAATCGGCCATTTTAAGGATATATGGGATTGTCTTTGCTTCAATTCCGAGAGAAACAGCCATCATCGTAGCCGCACTTTCTACCTGTGCCACCCGAACAGCTTTCTGAGATGCTGCAAGCTGCGCCTGTGCCTCTGTGATCTGATTCTGCATTCCGGCAATATCCGGCTGATTCGCCGCCTTCTGTTCCTTGAAGGTTGTGATAGCCTGTTCTACCTCCTGCTGGGAAAGTCCCTGCTGCTTGAAATAGGCTTTTAATGCCGTATCTTCCTTTGCCGCAAGCGTTCCATCCAGCATCTGCTGAATCTTGCCATAATCAATCTGCGTACCGTTCTGGTTGCTCTGATTCTGATTATTTGGTTCCTGATTGGCTGTCTCCGGTTCATTGGTTGATGAACCGCTACCTGCGGCTCCTGGCTGTGCAAAAAATTGTAATCTCATCGGCATTTTAATATTTTTATACATCGTTGCTCCTTTCCGTTTTGAGAGTGTCACTCTATTTCCATTGTCATCAGTGTCGCTGGCCACGTACCTTTTTTACGTCATATCGTGTTTGGACATAAAAATAAGACGCTTAACCCGGCATCTTATCGGAAGACTCTGGATCACCGCCTTTCTTTTCTTTTACCTCTTTTGCAACCTTAAAGTTAATCAGGTATCTTCCTCTGTCTTCTGCCACCTCATAAACTTCACCTTTTTTGCGAAGCTTCAAGTCTTCCTCTGCATCTTTGAAATCATGTGTTACTTTAATTTTCATCTCAGCCTCCTATTTCTTATTTGTAATTGTAAAAGGTACAATGGATTCTGGGATATAATTTACTTCGTACTTATATTTGTTTACCTTTGCACCGCCTAAATCTTCAATCACATACATAGAGTCCCTGTTTAAACCAATAATCTGTTTCTTGTAAGTCCCGTCTTCCATTTCGCAGATCAAGCTGATTTTCTTGCTATCGGAGGCATCTAAGGAAAAGGCTCCGACAAGTTCAAATTCCACTTTGTCTGTTCTTGTGTTGATAACTGCAAATCTTCTTAAGACATTGAAGTTATCCGCTTCCTGTGAGACGTTATTGGATACCTGACTTGCTTCTGTGCACCCTACTAATGTTCCTGCTGCTAACATCGTTGCTATCACCGCTAATAAAACCTTCTTTTTCATCGTTTCATTCTCCTTTCATTGTGCCGGCGCAATTACAGTTTAAAACACATGTTCTGAAATTTCTTATAAGCATCAAAGTATAACTCGTGCTTATCTCCGTTATATGTCAGCTCATAATACATCCCATCCGGCACAGTCGTGCTCAGAAGTGCTTTGCTGTTCTGTAATGTCTTACAACTCCATACCACGTACACATCCTGTGCTGTGATCTGTTTTCCATCGGTCTTATCCATGTGTGAATTTGTATATTCAGCTACTTCTTCCTTACAAAGCCTTAAAAATTCTTCGTTTCCCATCCCTTGCCTCCTACGCATGTTCAATCCTCGGAATTCCATACTCAACTGCACACTCGTGCTCAATCTTGCATCCTCTTGCTTTCTGCCAGTCTTTTGCAAAATAGGCGATATCATCAGCATCAGATAAAAGCTCCAGGGACTTTCCAAGAAACCACAGTGGTTTTGCTCCTACCGGTGCTGACTGGAAGAAAGAATCAATAACCTCTACAGGTTCTCTCAACAACTCTTCTGCTGCTTTGATTGCCACCTTTCGCTCTGCAAGAATCTCCTCGTCTGCTTTGCCATTCATTGGCTGACTGATAAATAATTTCTTCATGTTCTTCGTCCTCTCTTTCTTAAAATGGGTATAAAAATACCACCAGTCAGAAATGACAGGTGGTATTAGTACCATAATATTGTTTTTTCTTTTGGCGGGTTATCCAGTCTTGCAAGACGTTTTAATTCTCTTCGAACATGTGCCGCTGCAAACGAACTTGTATTATTATGTTCGACAATTTTGCCATCTTTCATCTTCATAAATCCTTTAGGTTCCTTCCCCTCTGGATAATAGTCCGCCGATATGGCATCATTTGTTTTTTTTATGTTTTTCAAGATTACCATAATACTCTGTCGCCTCCTTCGGGTAATCATATTTTTCTGAAGCTATCTCATGGGCTTTCCAATGTTCCATATTTGGATTTTCTTTCTTTATTTTCATTTCAAGAAGTTCATGTTCAATCAAGGTTTTGTCATGTGGTTTAATATCTTTACCAATTATTAGTCTTTGCCAACTCTGAGCTATTGCGCAATCTGGGTCAAACCGTCTCCATTCTCCGGTATCGGTATCCAGTAATGTTTTATCTTCAAAAAGATATGATTTAATCTTCCTGATATCAGATTCTTTCTTGTTAAGGTTTCCCGCTATCTTTTTGGCATCTGTTGAAAAACTACGAATCTCTTTGTAGTACATTTCTGCAAATTCGTCAGCTTCTTTGCTAAAGATATCTGTAATTCTTGCTCCTGATACCATTATATCAGATGTAACCTTCTTTTCAAGACTAACATCTAGTACTTTTTCTAACTCTTCTTTGAATATACTTGCAAATCTTCCTGGTTCTTTACATGTATACGCTTCTGCAAATGCTTCTGCAAATGCTTCTTGTGCATTTTCGCTGCCATATGACCCTAGGACATCCACTAGATTACTTGTTTTCGTTTTAAATATATCACCATCGAAATACTTAAGTAAGCTTTTTTGAATAATGTCATAATCTGTGATTGAAAGTTTTTTCGACAAGCTATCGGCTATATAATGACCGTATTCATGGGCGAAGAAATGCATTTCATAATCATCCGACCTCGAATAAGTAAATAATTTAGAAGTCGGTTTTGTTTCTATTGCCTTTTTCATAAGTTTAATTGATTGCGAATCACTATAGTACGCGCCGGCCGCCATTACCCCATTTTCGCTTAAATCATCAACAACAGAAAGAGATTTTAATTGCAATTTATTCTTAACAAAATGCCCTGAATGTTCTTGTTCAAATTTCTCGGCAAACTCAACAAATTTATTCAACGTTGCATCTGATATGCCAGTTGAATTATCCTTGAAATCTATGCCCAAGCCTTCGAATGCCTGTATTGATTCTTCTTTTGTGCGAACCATTTTCTTTGAAACTTGTTTCTCAGAATTTATTTTTTCCCTTAATGACTTGATTTTTTTATCTATTTCTTTGGCTCTTTTAATCTCTTCCTCACTAGCACCTTCAAATCCCTCCTCAACAGACTCGAAATCTTTCATAAAGTCATCATATGAATAGCCTTCCGTAATATCGTCAAACTGTTTTTCCAAATCTTTAAGCTGACTCTTTACATCTTCGATTTCTTCTTGTTTTATAACTGTTTGCCAGTCTTTTTGTTTCTTCTTATACGCTCTTTGATTTTCAGAATCTAGCGAATGTTTTGCCAGTCTTTCAAATCTCTTTTCCTGACGCTTTGCATATTGCTGTTTAGCTTCCCGCTTCGCTGTATCCTCAATATCAGTAATCTCTTGCTTATTGTATTTCGGATCCACAGTAGTGATACCGGGAAAATAGGTGGTGTGAACATCTCTGCAACGTGGATGATATAGACCGGCCGCTATGGCGCTAGACATCAATGGATATTTCCCATCCTTGCTGCTGCCACCGCTCCACACATCATCAATCATGATTTTCCCTACGAACGGCAAACATTTAGGACAAGGACAACCACGTTTATTCATGATAACAAGATGTAGACCCCATTCCTGTCTCTTTGTGCCTTCTCCTTGCAAATACGCCCGCTTAGAAGCTGTTCTGATCGCCATGTCTGCATAATCCGCTATCGTATGACGGCTTCCGTTGGCATATTCTATGCAGTCAATTCCCGCACTTAAGAAGTCTTTTGTTGCCATGTCTACTGCCTTCTCGTATGTTCCTGCACCAGTGTTAGCATAAACTTGTGCATTAAATATAACCTTGCGGTATTGGTCGTTTGCTCGCCTCAAAACAGCGTTCTCTGCTTTTTGCATATCGGAAGATGTCGCCTCAAGTAGTGCGTTGAGTTTCCTATCATTTACTTTAAAAAACTCTGCCGTACCTCCAGGAGAAACCTTTTTGGCCGGCAACCCCTTTTTAATTGCCTTTAAAATCTCCGCTTCCTGGTCTAACTGTCCGTCTTTGTTTGCTCCAAGAATTAGACGGTCTATTTTTTTGTTGATCTCCTTAAATTCTTTCCCGAATTTCTTTTTATTTTGTTTCCGGTACTTTTCCAATGCCTTTAACTGTTCCGCCTGCCACATGGACCATTGTTTGTCCTCTTCAATCTCTTCCAGCTTATGCCGCTCCATGTTACGAATCATCGAAGAAATCAGTTCTTCTTCTATTGCTTCAAACGCTGCTCCAACATCATACTCTGTGTTTATCCTCTTCATTTTGCATTACTCTTCCATACAGCGAATCACACTGGTTACAATACACACATCTTTCTATGTGTTTTTCTTTAAGATTACCGTCCTGCACGTACTTTACAACTTCTACTACTGGCGTAAAATAGTCACATCCTTTGCAGTAATCGCTTAATCTTTTCTCAATTTCAACAGTTCTATGTTCTATAATCATTTCCTGCCTCCATTTGAATATACCTTAAAACCCTGTTTCTTAAACTGCCTTATCAGTTCTTTTAATTGCGTAACACTATTGCATTTATCGCATCTTAATTCTGCATAATCTGCTTTTTCAAGAGCATATATTCCAAACGGAACTTGCTCTTTTGCTACTTTGAGAAGTCCTTTATATTCCTTCCCATTCATCTGGTACATTCTGTTTGCTACTTTTACCCTCATCACCCTCACCACCTTTCGAATCTACCTGAAATTCACCCGCAGTCATATTGACCGCTGGCTCTTCCATATCCTGTATGCCCTGCTCTTCCTTCAAACGGGCGACCTCTTCTTTCTTGCAGTGATCATCTAGTGTATCACCGTACAGTTCTTCTACGCACCGCTCAATGCTCATGATGCCACTTTGCTTTGCCTTGGCTACCGTTTCAACCTGGCTTTCAAATGACGGGTTCGCATATTCCCCGAACGGAACATTGACCTTTACTTCTTCAATGCCCTTATTATGCAGAATGTTGTCAGCATTGATACACATCGAAACAACTCCCGGAAGGGTTTCCTGGAGAGCCTTTACGATTGCACTCCTGGTGTATAAGGTTGTCTTTTCTTTTTCACGCTGCGCCTCAGCATTGTCCAGTTTCTTTACGTCAATCCCTAATGTAGAAGGACTAATCACTCCCTGCAGGCACAGATCCAGGGCTGTTATGTATGATGCCATATAGCTGTCATGCGGAATTGCTGGCTGATCAGTAATGACTTGATTCTTCTGACCTTCTCGCATATCTCCATCTGCTGCAAAATATCTGTTGTCAAACGGATTGGGCTTTACTAGCTGTCCGGTACTTGGATCATGCGGCACCAGACATTCCGGGATATAAGTCTTTGCTCTGCCGGCTCTTAATGCATCCATCCACTGCGACCATGTTTCGTCCAGTGAATCATAGCTGTCGAGCTTGCCATCAAAGATACTGCCGCCTCTTCCCTCATAACGGGAAGATTCATAAATCATAAATGGTTCAGCCAGCATAATGGAATCATCAAATGTGATATCTGTCAGATTCTCAGTCGCTTTGATAGACTTAATATCAACTAGCTTGTTATCCAGATACAGCTCATTGATGATGTATCCGTAGCCATATCTCTCATTCAGGACATACACTTTGCCCTTCTCTTTGTATGGTGTCTTGAAAACAATCTCCCGGATCCGGTCTCTCTGATAAACAAATTCGACTCTTTCGCCCGGATACCATTCCAGGATTGGATAATCACTAATCGTAGTATCTATAGCAACTTTAAAAGCGCCATCTCCGATAAACAGTGTTTCTTTGAGGGCACTTTCAATCTTTTTATAAAACTTATTGTCTTTCTCAATCTCTTTCCATAGCTGCTCCTGTGCCGGCTGTTCGAATTCAAATTCGTTCATATCCGGGAGGACTACAAAAGAGAGCACCTTAACTGTCAGTCCCGGAAGACCGGTATGGATCTTTCTCATATCCATTCCGACTGTTGATTTACTTGCCCAGAACTTATTCCTGTCTGCAAATTCCGCATTCTGCTGATAGATCTGTTCGAGCTCATTGCCATCCCCCCTGTACCAGATACGATTTAGGATCGCATGGCCTTCAAAATCCATCATTTCATTAACCTGAAAGTTAAAAGGATTTGCTGGAAGAACGTTCAGCCAGCTCCTGACAGTCTTTTTTATGTTTTCATTTAATTTATCCATCCATTTCACCTTTTCGCTCCTCCGCCTCAAATCCAATCATGTTGCGGTACGGAATCCATCCGTACTGTTGAGAGTTGATTGTATGATCATTCTTGTCTTCCGGTTCATCTTTATCCTCAGCCCATGAGTACTTCTCCATTTCCGCTATATGATTGGTGCATGTGTCTAATACCAGATAGCAGCCCTGTTGAATCCATCCAAGCTGCAGCTTGATTCTATCTAGTATTGTTACTTTCTTGTATGATTCTACAAAATTATAAAGACAACCGTGAAGTCTCTTATACTTTCGTAGTTCTGTGATTGTCGCCGCATCTGCACAATCAATAAATGTTTCTTTGGCAAAGCCCCAGTCATTACGGCACCTTTCCAAAAATTCTATAAACTTTACAGCTGTATCTGATGGTGCAAGTGGCTGATCCAGATCTTTGTTGCTGTATACTTTCTCAGCAAGCGTGATCAGTTTTCTATCTTCCGTGATTCCCTGGAACATCATTGCAATTGTGTCCGGGGATTTCGAAGAATACGATGTATCAAGCCCGCAGGTAAACTTTTTGAACTTTAGCTTTCCTGCTGCTATCTGGGTCCTTACCCACTTCTCTGATACAACGTGCTTCTTTCTGCTGAAATTTGGGAACACCAGTCCAGTTGCTTTTCCTCTCAGACCTTCAATCTTATTTTTCCAGATCTTCGTGCCCTTTGGAGTGTTCTGGATAATCTGTTGCTTTTTCTTTTCCGGAAGTCCGGCATTATCGTCAAAAGAAAAGAACCAATGGACCCAGCCGGGCTTTGGTTCTTCCTTTAGTTCATCTTTAATTTCTCTTGGTGTGCTATCTTCCCATTCAGGAAGTGGTCTGCTACAGTTTATATATTCTTTATATACATCAAGTCCGGGGTCATCCGGATTAAGCGTTGCCATGAGGTAGTCGCATCGCATAGAAGACTCTCGGACAAATTCTATATCCGCTGTGTTAATCTCGTCTATGTACAGGCAACCATATTGCCCGCCTAAAGCTTTCTTCCATTTCTTTTTATTGCCATATCCAAGAACATATATTGTCTTATCACCCTGTGGGGCATGAAACAATATATGAGGAATCTTATCATCTTTTGTTCCAGATCCGTTGTACTCTACCAAAATTCCAAAATCATCCAAAATCCCTAAATCTTTATTGATGATATTCTTTTCTGCTGTTCCTGTATCATCTGCTGCAAGAATATGCAGTTTCTTTGGAGATTCGGCAACCTTACACATGAATTTGAACAACCCCACTGTCGTTTTGCCGGCTGCTGTAGTTCCTTCGAGGAACTCAACTGGGGCATTGCATCTTAGGAACGCTTTATATTTTTTTGAAAGTGCCAGTCTTTCTGTGCCCACTACCCATCACCACGCAACTGATCCAGGATATCTCCCAGTTTCTTTTTCTCCTCTTCTAGACCAGACACTTCCATGCGGTCTTTAAACATTCCGAGATGCCTCCCAAGTAGTTCGAGCGCTTTTTCCTTATCATTTAGTTTTACTTCGATGCCATATTTACCTTCTTTAATCCCAGCAATAGCTTTAACTTGCTGCTCATCGAGGTTTACTGTATCTTTTATGATTACCTGTCCATCCTCTACTTCTGCATAATCAGTAGCTTTAGCAAATGCAATTGCCGCTAATTCTTGTAGAACTCTGTCTTGGGTGATCTCCGTCCGTTTCTGACGTTCTCGCATCCGCTCTTGAATATATGCTGCAACCTTAACATTTCTTAACATTCTAGTTGCTGCCGCTGCTGCTGTTTCATCTTTTTTCACAGACGGATATGCTACTCGGTAAGCCCTTGTGGCATTTAAGTCAATCAAATATTCATTCGCAAATATCTTCTGTTTTTCTGTCACTCGGACTCACCTTCTTTCTAAAAACACGTATGCCAGCACCTTACTAGACAGCCGGTTGCCTCCTGATAGAAAGGAGGTTAACAAATACCACAACTTGTGTTAACTATGGATTGCAGGTGCTGTACATTGTGTCGTCAAATTGCATAAGAAAAACACCCTGCAAAATACAGGGTGTCTCTCTAACAAAAAATATCTCACGAAGTAAAAGACAAAAGGATGTGCTTTCTTCTGTCTCCGCTTTAAGTTTTAACACACTTTGAGCGAACGTGACCGAACATTTTTAAATTTTTTCAAAAATATTTTACTCTTCTTCGAAAAACCTGTTTCTTTTCATTCTACAGCTATTTTCCGTATAAATTCTTTTTGTTCTGGAAAACATCTCATTCATCTGATGAGCCACTTGATTCCAAGTCAGTCCCTCAATATAGTACATTCTGAACATGATACGAATTTCACTTTTCTTAATAGATTCTATGTATTCTTCTATCTGATTCGTAAGTTCAAGAAGTTCGTCTTCTTTCATTCTCAAGCGTTGCCGCCTCGATATCAACAATTGTTTTACCTTTGCGTGTTCTGGAGTAGGAAAACCCGTCACTTTAAAATGCTGTATTCCTCCCATACCTCCGCTTACTACATCGCTCACCGCTCCTTCTTTCTCAATCTTCTCTAATCGCTCCTCCGTCATTTTTATGAGTCTCCTTAACTCTTTTATCTCCGCTTGCATATCGCAGTACTGGATCAGGACTGACTTTTCCAACGGAATCACCTCTTTCCTGCTATCTATAAATCTTGCCTGTTTTCTTATCTCTGAGTTTAATTCGTCCAAATACTTCAAATCCTCTTTTATTTGCTTCTCTTCTCATATTCTCAACCGTCTCTCTTACAGCATTAGGCGGCTTATCCGTTGCCTTAATCGCATCATGTGCCGTCCGATCTTTATAATGTTCGTGATTTCGTATATTCATCCTACCTCCTATCCGAAAAATTATTTTTCTCTTTATTATCAAATACAAAATATTTATCTAAAAATTCAAATACTATATCTAGATTGTAAGACGAATATCCAATGCTGTAATCAGCTTTGCCAGCTTTTCTGTATTTAATTTCGTAATATGGTTTTTCTTGGCTTCCGTGAACTACAATTTCTGCTTCGACTACGTGTTCCTTGTATGCCGCTTCTTCAAAAGAAATTATTGTTGCTGTTTTTGTTTTCTCCATTTTCCCCTCCTAAATATGCTCATGCGGCTTGACCGGTTCCCAGTGTTTTTCAGCTTCCTGCTCAATCAATCGGTTATACCGCTCCACGAACTCTTCTTCGCCTATTTCGCCTTTCATACATTTGTCTGCCAATCCCATATAGGTATCTGGTTTAATTGCATCTATACGCTCTTTAAATTCGTGTACACCTATCTTTCCGTCAATGAGCATATCTTGCAGTATTCTGGATTCATGGTTCATAGGTCGCTTACTACCTTTCCTCCTCTTGTTTTATATATTTTGCATTTCTAAATTCAATAATTTCCAGTGGGTCAAAGTATTCTTTGCACTTCGGACATCTCGGAAGCATATTTTTTCTATACGATTCTTCCATCTCGCGAAACACCCTGCTCTTACGCATTCTTTTTAGCTCTTTATTTGCTTCTTCTGAATAAAATTTTACTTTTTCTTTTAATCGATTGGTTTCTTCTCTTAGTTGCTCATGATATCTTGCGATTGACAACATTGCCTCAAATGGATCCACAACCGCTCCGCAATCTCTACACATAATAATTCGATTTTCAACACTAAGCTCATAATGTGGAGGATTGCATGTACATATTTTCTTCATTCCATTATTGATTCTTAATAAATCAAAGCTGACAGTTTTTTTCTTATCCATCCTTATTCTCCCTTCTCATACATCCTGCAACTAGATATCGGTTCGTATATGTATCCACTTCCTCTGGCTCTTTTTATTTTTCTTGGCTCCAGGTAGACCATATTTCCACCATTATGGCATATTCCCCATTTGACCCCATCTCTTTTGCCAGGCTGTGGGTTGCACCTTGGGCATTCTGGGCATTTTATGTATTCTTTCATCTGCCTGCCTCCTTCATGAAATCATCTAGTACTTTATTCTTCCATGTCACGACTTCTGTATCTTTTGGTTTATATGGTTCTGGTATAGGCATCCATGCAATCACGAAGACATCATATTCTGTGTAGCTTGCATTACCGAACGGTGGGTAAAATGCTCCTCCTTCCGTATCCTCGCGATATGTTGCAATCATCGTATCTGGTCTATTTTGGGCAGAAATAAGTACTACTTGTTCATGTTCTGGAAATTTTACTTCAATAGGAATCCAGCTGGCCTTTAATGCTTCTCGTGATCTTTTTCCGAAATCCATGCTAATCCTCCAAATAGTTTTTTCCAAAGAGTTCCATAAACTCTTCTCTTGTATGATTCTGTTCAAAGGCTTTTTGTCCATCTTGGCGAAGTTCTCTCATTAATCCTGCGTTGTTATGTACCGCTTCCTTACCGTTTATGTGATGGTCTAAACATAAATAGACTTTTAATCCTTCTGCTTCTGATTTATCTCTATTTGAACCTCCGAAGATGTGATGCTCATGTACTGCTTTCTGCCATTCGTAGTGCGGCCGCATCTTCATGCATAGATAGCATGGACTTCCCTTCTCTTGGAGAATGCTTGATTTATGTTTCTTTCGTCTTTTCAATTTAGGTCTCCTTCCTCCTCCGGATTTATTCCGGAGGAATAACAATGGCATATAGTTCCCATGGAACCGTTGATAAGTTTCGTGTAATATGTAAACCCTTAGAGGGTGTCCAGCTATTTTTCCATTTCCTCACTCAGCCAGTTTTCTACGTCTGTGATGCTGTTAAAGGTTAGATGGTGGCTCTTGTATCCCAAGTGTAATAATTCGGCTACTTCTGAGATAGACATGGATTTCATTTTATCCCAGCGGATGATTTTATCCTCTTTTGAAACCGCTTCCTTACTTGGGATTAATGCGGGTTTTGGCGATTTTTGCGCCGGCGCAATTACTTCTTTTTCGGTGTTTTCTTCTCTCTCTGATTTCTCTGTGTATCCCATATCTTTTTCTCTGGATTCTTCTGGGATATTGTTATCGGTTTCATGTTCCGTTTCGCTCTGTGTAGGCTCTGGTGTGTTCTCTTCCGGCTTTCTGGTATCTTCTCCGGTTCCCATGTCATTTTCTCTGGCTCCTGTGCCATTTTCTCCAACATTTCCTCCATTCCCAATACTATTTCGTTCATCATCTGCTCTACTTCTGATGCTGTCTTGTTTATTGTCTTTGCTATCTCCCTTAAATCCATCTGTGTTTTCCTCCCGTGTTGCATCATCTGGTTCATATTTTTCTAGGGCCTTAGCCGTTATCTTTGTAAACTCTTCCCATGACATTTCTTTGGCTATTCCGGCGTATTCCTTGACACTTATTTTGTTTTCATGAAACATGATGAACCATTTGCTCTTTCTGAAAGACCGGCTTCCACTCGGTGCAATCAGTTCTCGTAATTCTTTTACATTGTTTTTTACCGCTACCGCTTTTCTTACAAGATCTTGAGATATGTAGAAGTCTCTGATAAGCTGCTCTATGTTACTGTCTAATTCTGACTCTGGGACAGACTTATTAAAACGGTTTAATTCCCGAATATCTTCTCTGCTCGTTTCTGGGGTAATCATTGCCAGATCACTGTCCGGAAGGGTCAGCATTGCTGCTAATTTACTTTGACCAAAGTTGAGAAATTCTGGCCGGAGTTCTTCGGAATTGCCGCCTACAGAATATTTTTTGTTTATCTGAATGAATCTTGTTGTATCTGACGGAGATAAGCCACATTCTGCTTTCGCAAATTCTGCGATACTTTTATAGCCATCTTGCTTGTATAATTCGTTATCATCTATTTTGCGCAAGAGATAGCCGATACGGACAAAATCTTTCTTCAATCCGTTTAGCTTGTCCTTTGCGGATGAGATATTCTGTTTTAATTTCTGTTTGATATCTAGCCACTCTGCGAGTGTCATTTGTTTATATTCCATATTGCCTCCTATACTGCCGCTGCCATAATCGGTTGTTTCATTGTTTTAAGTCTTTTTGTATATTTGTTCAGCAACTTCTCAATTACTTTTTTATCTGGCTGTCTATCAAATTCTGAATAAAACTGTATGATCTTATCTGTTTTTAGGTTAATTTCCACTGTGTAATATGCTTTTTCTAAATCTTCTTTCTTGCGAAGGAATAAAATCCACGTTTCTCCTGCTGCCATTTTCTTCATGTAGATATCACTTGCTCCTACACAATGATGAAGTTCTCTTCCTTCTTTCATTAGCTCCTCGCACTTACCGGCCGGAATAATCATGTAGGTATCATCTTCATAGAAATATCCTTTTACTTCTGGCAGGCGTTTCTGTATCTGCTTATCTAATTCTGCATATTCATTCAGTCTTTCTTTATCTTTCTTTTCATTTCTACGCTCTACCAACTGGTCATGACGAAGTTTTAAGTCTTTCGGAAAGCGAACTATGCTATCTTGTGTATCGTAGCCTTCTAAAAGCGCCATCTGAAGATAGTCTCTCCAGGTTGTTATCGCCTTGCTTGGTGCTACTCTTTGCTTTTTCAAATAGTTAACCATTTTGTTGACACTTCCTAAATCATTCAAGATTTCTTTACATTCTGATAAGGTCATTTTTTTCTTTGACAGCCACTCCAAGCTTTCCTTAGAGATCTTAATCCCCTGCTTCTGCTCATATTGCAGCCATTCTAATTCATTAACTCCGCCATCGATCTGTTTCATTCGATTTACGCGATTTCCATCTACCCTTAAAAGTTCTTTTAGATTTCTGGCCTTTGCAGACAACGTTGAAACTTCGCCCCACCAATATCCATTACAGATTTCTGTCACCAATTCATATAATCCGCTTTTGGCCAAATACTCCCAGTATTGTCTTGCGTGAAAGCACGTGATATATCTATTCACATAGAATTTCTTTCCTTTATCTGCAAGAATATCCATCCCGCTCCTCTCCAGATTTCCACATGGCAAAACTTCCTTTAGATTTCCCGGATATAGATATGAAGATGAGAATCGTTTTCCGGCCGGATTCTTATCCCAGAAGTCCTGTTCAAACTCATCTGCATTATCGATCGTTCCGTAATAGACTTTTCCGTATGTTTTCCCCATTGGAATAATTGCCCGGCATTGTTCAAACAACTCAATTGCTTTGCCTTCCTTGCTCCAGCGGCATATTGCTTTAAATTGTCGTTCTACCCATTTATCATTGCATTTCTGTAATATCACTACTGGCGCATGTTCAACTTTTTGCTTTTGGCGACTATTTGCAGATGCTACTTGATTGCACTTAGGGCAGTGGACAGTTTCTTTATGTCTCCATTTTTCCTTTACTACTCCGCTACCTTTACAAGCAGTGCAAGTATACGCCGTTCCCTTACTTTCTTTTTTTGAAAATAAAATATGCCCCGGAAACACTTTTTCATCCAGCCAACGTTCCATGTCTTCTGTGACGCAAGGAACGTCTGACATTTCCTTTTCAATCCTTTCAGACTTTCTTTTATTCGCTCTTGCTCTCTTGATTTCACTTAAATTAGTTTCATAATCATCGACATCGCATGAATCCAAGAAATCTGTTACTCTTTGTTTATCCTCTTTTGTATTCCAGATAATTTTTTTGTCACTCCAATAATAAGCTCCTTTTTCAACAGGTAAGTTCTTGCACATTCTTGCTACATTATCTAACCTGCAGGTTGTCCATTTATCGTTAATCCAGGCATAATGATTTTCTTCGTCTGCGAAATAGCGGGCTTTTAATTGATTTTTATAATACAGGCTAATTTCTGCGGCTTTTTCACCACCAACTTCCAGAATCCGGCTTTTTGCTATTACTTCTTTTTCGCTCTTCACATCTGACAAAGCGCATGGAGGTATTTTCAAAAATTTTGCTCTTTTCACTCTTTTTCGCCTCCCAGATAGTAATTTCTGATGATTTCTTTTGCCTTGCCCATGTTCGGGATGCCCAGTGTCACCTTCCCGGCTGTTACTTCCGCTGCTTTTAAGATTTCCTTATCCACCGGGACCTGATTTTTAAAGGACCACTTAAGTAATGCCGCTATGCAGTCTTTTAAGCTCTTGCCTTTTTTTCGTACCTGATGAGCAAGTAAATCATTGTCCGAAATCTGGACACGAAGATATTCCACCCAGTCTTCCATGATTCCTTTTAACTTAAGATCGGCCACTTCGACATCGATCTTTCCGTATGCTGCCGTTTCTGCGTCACACAGTTCCATGATGTCGCCTTGCAGGTAGAGTTCTATGAAGTCCTCTGTAATGCCGTTTTCTTTTGCCATTTCTTTCAGACTTTCAATGTCATTCTCGTTGAACAAATTTTCTGCAAGAGTATTGATTTCTTTGTAGCTGCTCATTTCTCCAAATTTATCAAACATCTTTCTTCATCCTTTCTATCAGTCATCCACATTATCCACAATGCTGTGGATAACTTCTTTCTTACTACTTTTCAAAATCGCTCCCCTATTTGGGATTTATGCGGTTTTTAGCGATTTATAGTTGCTCTTTTTAGCTGTTCTTGTATCCACATACTGTATTCGTGTTTTCCCGGTTCTGACAAAAGCAGATGCTCTCCGGCTTCTTCTTTCAGTTGTTTCCACAAGTCTCCATTTGCCACTGGTTCTCCTTTTGTGGTTACATATCCATTTTGTTCCCATCTGTCTAAATTTTCTTCTAGCATCGTGAGAATAAAGGCGTTTTCAGTATGGATATGTATCTCACTTGGTTTTACTACCCTGCCTACTGCTTCCGTTATAGCTTCCAGGGTGGCTCTGTTATATGTTCCTTTTGTTTCTCTGAACTCTTGCTTTGTTTCTAGTTTCCCTTTTAGGATGCAGGCAAGCACATATCCGTATTTGCGGGTTTGTGTTCTTGGAGCTTTACTGTCTGTCCCTATGTAGATATGTACTTCCATTTCATTCCCTCCTCTTTATTTTCAATAGTGTGTATTCTCTAAATGGGTATCCTGTAACAGGGTTGACTCCCTCATAGACGGAATCTTTGTCTATGTAATATCCTTTTGGTACACGTATCCTGTTCCAAGTTTTCCAGTGTATGTATATTTTTTTCTTCGGTTCTGGCAGAGGAAGATTCCTTGATGTATCATAAAGCGACTCCCTTAAACGCTTGTCTGTTTCCGGAGTCTTTGTGAGATAGGCTGCCAGGTCCTTAAACTCTCCTTTTTCATACATGAGCTGGCAGATTACTTTACCTTTCTTCCAGGCTTTCCGCAGGATCAAGTCTGTATCCGGTATCCTGTTGATGACTAAATGAATATGCCATGCGTTCCTTGTCCCTACTTCAATATTCCGGATCCACTTTACCTTGTAGCCAGCTTTTGCATACTCTTTGCGGATTTTCCTTAAAGCGTCCGAAAAATCTTTCCTGGCTTCCGCCATGCTAGAAGGACGTTCTTCTTTTTTGTAAGTAAGACATACAAAATAATCATTCTCCCTGAAATACTTCCTCAATCTTCTCCTGCATCTCTTCTCTTTATTTTTCTGATTGACAGCTTTCATCTGGGCAGGGGTCAGTTTTCTTTTCTTCTCCCTCTTCACCCCGGGGGCACGAAGTCTGTACGTGTGTTTTTCTTCTACCTCTATTGCATTTCCAAGATTATATATATGTTTCGTATAACTCATATCTGGTCCTATCCTTAATACGTTTATCAAGCTTTATACGGGACTTTCACCCGATTATTTCTTGACATTTTAAATTGCAGATAGTACACTTTAGATATGGTTTTTTTAGGCGTGTACCATCTTGGTATTTGCTTAAGAGGAGTCAAATGTTTGGCTCCTCTTTTTTCATACAATCACATAATTCTGTTTAATCACTTTACTTCTTTGTTCTGCATAACTTTCTACTTCTGCTTCTGTTCCATGGACGCACTCTAAGCTTCCATCTTGCCAGCGAATTATTTTCACTGGATTTCCTTTTTGTTTATTTTTCATATTCCTTCATCATCACAAACACATTTCCTGGCGCATACTTCTGATCTCCCCTATGTGGGTCATTATGTGCCAGGACATTGATCCAGCTCACGCAGACCCACAGAAGAAACAGGAAGGATATGATCGCTATCGTATTTCCTATAAATTTCTTCATGTCATCACTTCATTCTTTGGCCAACTGGTCAAGGTAATCCATGCAGGCATTGTATTTCTGCATGATGTCACTAGCAAAAGTTTCTATTTCAAACTTTTTATCCCATTCTTTGTTTTCGGAAATTTTTCCTTTTATAGCAGTCACGCTCACTGAATAGTTACCGTATGTGAAAACAACATGATTTCCCGCCTGCTGTGCTGCGTATACTTTTTCGATTAAGTTCTTGATTTCTTTCAATCCTAAAAACTTGTTTTCTTCTGTGATCATAATTTTCTCCTTCCATTTTTCTGGTTTTGTGTTACAATTTAGTTGAGTTATTTTCTATGTGCCCAATCGGGAGTTGCCGCTCCCGCAGGCACATTTTTTTTATTTGAGCATCCTGATCCGCTTTCCGTAGCCACAAGATGCAGCTACTTCTGCCGGGTCATAATCCGGAACGTGTTTTCTCATAATCGGGTCTTCCAAGTCTTTGTGATACTTATCGTAATCTATGTAGGCATAGAGATTTGTTCCGGAAGAGATGATGGCATAATTACCATATCTCTTCTGTTCTTTTTCGATCCCTACCTTTCTACGATGGACAGTCCCCAGAGAAACACCAAATGCCTCTGCGAGCTGTTTGTTCGAGTAATACATTTGTCCATGTACAATTTCCAAAAGTGCCACACCTTCCATAAAGGTCGCCCCCTTTCCAATGTTTTTATTGACATTTTTTACATTCTCCAAGAAATGTTACAGAAAAATCTTTAATAAGTTTTTTGCACTATGCTGAATTCTCCTAAAACGTCCTTCGCTCCTTCTAAAGCCTCTATAGCTTCATCATGCGTGAGTTTTTCTCTGGAGAACTTGTCTATAATTTCTTGGACAAGTTCTCCTCTTTTTTCTCCACTAAAAACCGTTCCGTTATTCATTTGGATGTCTTGAAAAAACATTTTTCTCATCTCCTATCGTGTTTCCTCTTGACTTTTTACCGATTCCCCAATATTCTTTTTATGTAAATTATAGTTAACAACATAAAAAGGAGGGGTTTTATATGGATAATACTTTTACCATTACCGCCGCATACATCGCTGCCATTGCCGCAATCGTTGCACCTACAATTACTGCACTTATTCATTCTGTCAAAGAATACAAAATTACCAAAATGGTACATACTATTGAGAAACGATTAGAGCTATGCGGTAAATTTTCCAATGCATATTCAAACTGTCAATATGGACCCCATAGAAATGGTTACGCATTAACTTTTTACAAAACAACACTGACGCTCGTTGCCGTTTGTTCCCATCGTTCCGTAAGACGTTCTCTATTTAAATTAGCTAATCAGGTACTTGAACACGGTGCATCTAAAGATACCGATAAGTTATATGAACGTTGCATATCTTTATTAACTAAAGAGTTTTGAGAATACTGGTGCATATCCTAAAAACGCCACTATTTCTCCAATAATCAATATTGATATCCAGAGAATTTTATTTTCCGTAATAACACAGAGAATAACCGCTAATACTAACAAGGCGATTCCAGCTACACAACATGTTAAATTCATATTTTCTCACCTCCTAACTGCTCTTGCGTTCTGGTTCTTCTGTTTCGAATAAATAATCTAAAGTCTTTCCAGGAAAAGCTTTATGCTTAATTTCTATCATTTCACACAATTTAAATTCTGTTATCCCTCTAAATTTCAACTTAAGGGTTTCATAATTTATATTTGTAATTCTTGATAGCCCCTTTATTGTTAATTTCGCTCTGGCCATTTCTGCGTTCAGGTTCGGAAACATCTTTCTCCCTCCTTCCTTTTACCCTGTAGGGTAATTTATGATTCTAATATATACGTTGTAGGGTAATTTGTCAACCTGTAAATTATATTTTTTTACTTTATGGGGTAATTTTTTACTTTACAAAGTTAATTTTCTATGTATAATAAGAGTTAACAGGAGGTAAGTATCATGTCATTTACTGATAAGTTAGATGCCTTAATGGCAGAAAAGGGAATTAACAAATCTATATTGTCAAAAGAATCCGGTATTCCATATACAACCATAGCTGGCTTTTATAGTAAGGGAACAGATAACGTTAAGCTTTCAACATTGAAAAAGCTTTCTTCTTATCTAGGATGTTCTATTGATTATCTAGCTGACGATAATCAAGATGAAGTATCTACCATTGCTGCTCATTTTGACGGTAACGAATATACAGAAGACGAATTAAACGAAATCCGTCAATTTGCTGAATTTGTTAAAAATAAACGTAAGTAAGGTAATTAATGCAATATGCTAGAGTGGGAGGTGTACTTATGAATATATACGAAAAGTTACAAGATGAAGCCTGCAAGGACGGTATAGATGTTGTTGATTATCCATTTGAAAGTAAAAATATCAAAGGATTATATTGTGATGGAGTGGTTGCTATTAGAGAAAATATCGATACAACTGCTGAGAAGGCCTGCGTTCTTGCAGAAGAACTTGGACATCATTACACCAGCGCAGGAAACATATTAGACCAGAACCAAACAGAAAACATCAAACAGGAAAGAAAAGCTCGCATGTGGGCTTATAATAAGCAAATTGGTTTATCTGGTATATTATCTGCTTACAAATATGGCTGTCGAAATTTACACGAAATGTCGGAGCATCTGGATGTTACAGAAGCTTTTCTTAAAGATGCTTTGGAAGCATATCATTTAAAATATGGAAAATGCACTGTAATAGATAATTACATGATATTTTTTGAACCATTGGGAGTTGTGGATATGAATTATGGAATTGAATAAATTTATATATACTATATAAATTACAGACTGTAGACAAAGTCCCGGCAAAAGCCGGGCTTTTCTACATTTATGGCCGTT